>Ga0209533_1004781_pt1 | contig 11667 bp, 15 predicted proteins | sample COG_04_FD_184748 | JGI IMG/M metagenome (GOLD analysis project Ga0209533, IMG submission 184748) | Pelagic Microbial community sample from North Sea - COGITO 998_met_04 (SPAdes) (version 2) | ecosystem: Environmental > Aquatic > Marine > Neritic zone/Coastal water | place: Helgoland, sampling... | reverse complement strand
GGAGCCACGAAGGCACGGAGCTTAGGTTCTGATGTCGTTGATGTTTGTGTGGTTACAACCTCTAATAACTTTGATTTCGCTTCTTTGCTATACCTTTCACGCTAATCGACGATGAACCATTTTTTTTGGGGGGGCCTTCGTCGATTGAATCGACAAATTCAATCCTTGCAACGAACTTGCGCGAGCGAAGTCGATGGATTAGTAAACGACCACCCCCAAGCGGTGCTCAACATGCGTCGACGTGACTAGCGTCACAGCGCTACGTTTACACGTGATAGCGCAATCACGCAAAAAGAGCTTCCCCCTAGCGTGAATTCAATGCAGATGACTCTAATCCGTAGGCAAACTACGTTCCAAACGGAGTAACTGCTTCTGGCGCATCGGTGCCGCGTATTCCAGAACCTCGCGCACAAATGCCTTGTCATCCGCAGACAAACGCTTGCATCCGAGGTATTGTTGGACAAATCGCATACGCTGCATGGGGCTGAACGCCACAGCTGCACCGGCGTCCAACATCGCTAAATCAATCTTGCGACGCTTCTTCATAATAAACGCCGGCCAAATCCAAGCGCGTGGACAGTCGAACACATAGAGGTTCGACATATTATGATCGGTCACGATTAAATTACGTAAAAATAAATCGTGGTGTTCGAAGCCATTGGCATGCATGGCCTTCACCGCAGACGCAATCGAAGTGATCAGCTCTTCCTTCAATTCCCGCTGCTTGTCCTTAGGCTGTTTCCCGAGCCATTGGTGCACCAAAGAGTCAACTCCCATGGCATTCGGGATCTCCTCGGTAATCATATAGGTATTGACCAACCCACCGCAAAAACGCTGCTCCCCGTAACCGACGAGACGCGGGATACGCACCCCGATCCGCCCGAGGTATTGAATATTCTCGAACTCAGCACGCATCAATGATCGCCCGATCAAGGAGCCTCGCATCGCACGGGTTTTGATATTACTAAAACTACGATTCCAGAAACGCTTCACATAAAACGTGCGCACCTTGCCCTCATCCTTGAGGCGAATCCGACTCACATCATCCTTGCTGCCACTGGTCAACAATTCCCCCTCCTTCGTCTCGAACACCGCACGCACCGAATCCAAACCTGCCTCACGCATCAGAGTCTGATACTCAGGCTCGATATGCACTCGCTCGCGAAAAAGCCAACCTAGACCTTTCGGTGCACGCAACTGCTCTAACTCACGCCACAACCACTGCCCCAAACGCGTACGCGCAGGACGCTTCCGGCGACGATACTGTGGATTATCTAAAAGATCTACGGTCATAAACTTTAAAATACGGTGAGGGAGCGCAAAAAAACAAAAACAAACTTAGACCTCAAGCATCGAATCAACCGCCTCGCCCACCTCCTCCAACGTGATCGAGCTCATATCTCCATCGGCTCGGCGGATCACGCGTTGACGCGACTCGACTGGCGGATACGGGCCAAAGCGTTCGGGCGCCGTGGGACCAAACAATGTCACTAGCGGTCGGCCAAGAGCTGCAGCCAGGTGCATCGGGCCACTATCATTACTGACCACACAATCTGCGGCATTGAGCAGCTCCGGCAATTGCGCGATCCCAGTCTGCCCTGTCAGATTAACTAAACGTGCATCTTCAATCGGCTCGACGGCTTCAAATAGCACATGTCCGCACCAAACGACCTGTCCGACATTCGACTGCTCTAGCAACCAACGCGTGAGCCGTTCATAGCCCATCCAATTCTTCTCGGCACGGCGACTTTCAGGGAACAACACCACGCGTCGACTCCCCGCGGCGATCTCTGGTAAGGGGACGCGTGTGTCTGGCTCATTAAAACGCAACGAATGCGGCAATCGCTCCTCAAGGCCTAGCAATGGCAAAAATGCCGAAAGAATCTTCACCGCATGTGGCGGTTGCCCTGCAGGTAACTTAGGCGTGCTCTCACTATAGCCGAGCCACGCGCATTCGCGCGCATCCGAGCGCCCAAGCTTACGTGGCGCATGCGCCGCCCGTGTCAAGATACCGCTTCGCGCCAAGCCCTGAAGGTCCAGCACCACATCATAGCGCCGCGTGCGCACTTCACGCATCAGACGTAAAAAACCACCCACACCGGCCGAACGCTCGAAAATATATGTGTGCCCAATCACCGAAGCCGCCTCAACCAGCGGTGCAAATTCACGCCGCACGACCCAATCGATGGCAACATCCGGCAACTGCGCCTTGATCGCCTCAGCAATCAACAGACCGTGAATGATATCCCCCATCGACGAAGGCTTAATAATCAAAATGTGCTGCAGCGTGGTTTTCATTCACTCACCTCCCGAAGTTTCAACTCAAACAATTGCGTCAGCTCCGAATGCTCGGCCCAGTTCTTCATAAATAAATACCGCAGCCCGGTCAAATCCAACAGCCTATCCCGCTCAGATAGCGCGTGCTTCGAAAATTCGAGTAAACTCATTCAGCCGAGCCCTCCACAGATGGCAAAACCGCAGCCAACACACGCTCCGCCGAGACGCCCTCGATCGCAGCACCACCCGTCCCAGGGCAACCCGCTGGTTGTAGAATATGCTTCGGCGCATCAAAAATCGGCCCGGTGCGCACCGGATTGGTCGGGCCGAAGACCACGACGACCAGCGTGCCCATCATATTCGCCAGATGCCGACGCTCCGCCGAAGACACCCCAATCAGGCGTCCCCACAGAACACAAAAGCCACGCACCAACCAGACCGGTGAAGCCGCCGTTAAACGCCCGAGTAATTTAATAAAAAATAGTGCCACAACAAAACATTGAATGAAGGGCTCTAGGAGAAGCGTTCACATCCAATCAATGCAATCCATAAAAATACGTTGGATTGGCTCTTCTTTTGTCCCTGACCGACTCGCTGGTGGAACGGGCTTCTCGAAGAGAGCCTGTTTGCGTGCTCGACGATGAACCATTTTTTTATTCACGACTGAACCGGCACGATGCTCAAGCGTGAAGCACGCTAATGACTGCAACGACGTGTCGTATCGAAACTAAACGCTTCGGCTGTGCCGGTAAATTTACCGCGTGAATCGAGAAAATCGATCACGTCACTGGCATCCATACCATTGGCAGAGCACGAGCGAAAACGTGTGGCCTCGCCGAATTTTGCGTTAATTGCCGCGCTGAGTGTTTCGCGTGAATAGACGCCGTTATCAGCCTCCATCATTTCGAGAACTTCGTGCACGTGAGCTTCTTTATGTTGTATTTCCATATTAATATTCCTGTTTGATCCGAGTCAGGCGCATGCCGCTCGGAGTTTGCATGAGAGTGTCCCACCATTCGTCGCCTTCGTAGCGATAGCGAATCTGGAGCCCTCGTAGATTGTTTTCGCGGAGCATTTTCGCGCCCTCTGCCAGCGGCATGGTCTTCGGCACAACACGCCCTGCTCCAGCTTTAGGCATGACACACAGGATCTCGGTCAGTGCCGTCAAATCCGTGACCAACGCATCGAGCAATGCATCATCCACTTCGACTTGTTGCAGTTGCGGCAGTTCTTTAAGTGTTTCAGACATGGCGTGACTTTCCTTTAAGCGGCATCATTAAAATAGCATTGGTCGGTGCAGGGCAGACATCGGCGCAGATACCACACCCAGTGCATGCATCCGCCACGATTTGAGGAACGCCCATTTCGACTTTAATCGCACCTTCCACAGGACAACGCTCCGAGCACGTGCTGCAAAAGCTACGTTGATACGCCAAGCAGTGACGCCCCTGAATGATCGCCTTCTTCGGCACATTCGGATCGGCCTGCGCAGGCTCAGGCGTTTCAGACTTCAACGGCACGAAGCAGCGCAGCCAATCACGTCTGGACTGATTCACTCGTGCACTCATGGGAAGGTCGTCTTTAAAAATTCGCGTTGATCGTAGCCAGCATCTGGGGCGTGGCATTGCGTGCAACTTTGACGGTCTGGATGCGACGTGCGAATCGCACTAGTGCCCCCTTCGCCGTGACAGCTCATGCAATTTTCGCGCATCAAGGTGCGGTGCGGAATCGTCGGCGGTGCGCCTTCATAGGCACGCGTGCCGGCCGGTGTCGTCTGTTCGCCTGCGAATTCAGAATTCGAGTCCCGAGCAAAGCGACCAGTATTCCACTCGATCGGAAGCCCCGTGTCGGAGACGTGACATTGCGTGCAACTCGTGTAAGCACGGTGACTCATTGCTGGGGCAATACTATCCCCAATGCGCGTCGCCTCTTGATGGCAAAGCAAGCATGAGGTCGAATCCGTCTGCACCACGGGATGTGGCACGACAGGTGGCGCACCTTCGTAAGCACGGCGTGCTTTACGAATCGCACGTTGTTCGTCGACATCGATATCAGCAGGCAAGCCTTCGATGTTTGTGTTCAGCTTGGAGAATTCGTTCGACCACATCGAATTAGGGCCACGGCGTATATCCGAAAGCTCTGCATACGTCACCGCATCACCAACGCTAGAGGGATTATTGTCAAACGAAGTGCCATGCGAATCGGCATGCACTGCATCCATCAGGTGCACCCCCTCAGTATCACTCACGGTGCCTCGAAGACCTAGGAAGAACCCACTCACCGAGCATGTCACCACCACAAGCAGAACGATGGAAGTCGCCCGAACGTGGGTTTTGGGAGGTACTACTTTATTTGAGTCCATGACTTAGTTGAGCTCGCTTGGTTCAACAGGCGCTGGCTTTGATTGCGATGCTTTCGCATACACGACTGCGGCGCATTTCTTATAGTCCGGCTCCTTGGAGATCGGATCGACTTCCCCGAGCGTAATATCGTTGATCAACGTTTGTTCATCAAAGAACGGCACAAAGATCGAGCCCTTAGCAGGCTTGCTGCGACCGTTCAGCCAGACGGGTAATTCGACCTGACCACGGCGCGTTTCGATCACGGCGATGTCTCCGTTCTGCAAGCCCTTCTCGGCTGCGTCTTCCGGATGCATTTCCACATAGGCATGCGGCATCGCGTTACGCAGTTGCGGAATGCGGCGTGTCATCGTGCCAGAGTGCCAGTGTTCTAGCACGCGACCAGTGCAGAGCCATGTCGGATAGTTCTCATCCGGTGCTTCAGCAGCAGGCTCATAGGGCGCAAACCAGATCAACCCGCGATCATCCTTCGTCACTGAGTGGTAGAATTGGATGCCCTTACCCTTTTCAACGTAACGGTCACTGAATTCCATGAAGCGGAACGGTGTTTCCGACCATGTGCCATTTTCATTCTGAACAACCGGCCAGCGCAGACCGCGCGACTTAACGAGTTCCTGATAAGGTGCGACGTCCTTATGCTTCTTAAAGGTCAATTGACGGTATTCTTCGAACAGCTGCTCATCGACGTTCACGTCATAGTAGTGCTGCCACTCCCAAACTGGAACTGAGTTACCTTCAGGATCTTTAATATTAAAGATAAAGTCACCATCCTTGTCGGACATACCGGGGTAGCCCATCTCGAAGAGCTTATGCGCCACTGCGATGGTCATCCAGCAGTCATCACGTGCCTGACCTGGAGGATTCACCATTCTAAACCACTGTTGCGTGCGGCGCTCGGAGTTACCAAAGATACCGTTTTTTTCCACCCACATTGCAGCAGGCAGAACGAGATCTGCGAGCTCTGTTGTGGCAGTCGGATAGACTTCGGAGACGATCAAGAATTTATCATCGAGATCCTTTTTTCCCGTAAAGAGCTTCTTCAAATTCGGCAGTGTGTGCCCAGGATTGGTCACCTGCACCCAGATCGTGCCGATGTCGCCACCTGCACCTGTCGGCTGACAGAAACTCTCCCACATTGCAACGGTATGCTTACCAGGCACTGGATTGATTGTGCCCTCAGGCATGTTCCATACCTTCTCACAATCGCGGCGATGCTCTTCTTTCTTAACGATACGACCACCAGGCAATGCATGCGCCAATGTGCCGACCTCACGCGCCGTGCCACAAGCCGAAGGCTGACCGGTCAAACTCGTTGGCGCATCCCCTGGTTTACCGAAGTGACCACTTAACATGTGAATACCATGCAGCAAGCGATTCATGTTCGTGCCACGTGTGTGCTGATTCACGCCCATGCACCAGAGACTGGTGATCCGAATATCCTTACGCCCAAACAGTTCACCGAGATAAACGATTTTTTCCGCAGGCACGCCAGAGAGTTCTTCCACATACTCAGGCGTGTATTCCGACATCAGCTCCTTATATTCCTCAAAGGTCGATGCCTGGCCGAACAGCGATGCGGTCTCCGTATCCTTACGGAAGTTGCAGTGCTTACCGACGAAGTCCTTATCCCAAGTATCATTCTTCAGCAACTGATGCGCGATACCATTGGCAATCGCGAGATCGGTCTGCGGGTTAAACTGTAAATACTCTTGGCAATACTCAGTGGTGCGCGTGCGACGTGTGCCGATATCGATCAGCGTTACCTCTTCCCCCTGCGAGCGGCGATCGACCACACGCGAGAACAACACCGGGTGCATCTCCGCAGGATTATTGCCCCACATGATCAGCACATCACACACATCCAAATCATCGTAACAACCCGCAGGCTCGTCGACACCATGCGTTGAAAGATAACCCGTGACCGCAGAGGCCATGCAAAGACGCGCATTCGGATCGATGTGATTATTCGACAGGCCGCCCTTGATCATTTTCTGAGCGGCGTAGCCCTCAGGAATCGTCCACTGACCACTCCCATAAAATGCAAACCGCTCTGGCGCGTCGTAAATCCGCTTCGCCATGACTTCCACTGCTTCGTCCCATGAGATATCTTCGAGCTTACCGTTCTTACGAAGCTGCGGCGTCGTCAGTCGATCTTTACCATATAGAATACCACCGACGTGGTAACCCTTCACACAAAGCAGCCCCTTATTCACAGCCGCTTGCTGGTCTCCCTGGATTGCGACGACCTTGTCGTTCTCGACACCGACCTGCACATGGCAACCGGTGCCACAAAAACGGCACGGCGCCTTGTCCCACTTAATGCCACTGGCAGCTGCTTGCGCATCCGTTTTAGAAGAAGCACCAAAAGCGCGTTGGTGGGCGACTGCAGTCGCGGCGGCCAAGGCACTTGCTTTTAAGAAATCACGTCGTTGACAATTCATTGCTATCGGGGTTCGGGTTCGGAAATTAGTTCAGGTTCGGTTGCAGCGAAGACGACGTCCACGGATTGCACACCAGGATGCGACTCCAGCCACTCATGGACAGGGCGCAAATTATCGGCGATCAAAGCACATGGCAGATAGATACCCTGGCGATCATTCGCCTCAATCGCAGCATGACAGCGAATTTCGCCCTCTGCCTGCGCCGCCAAACCAGCATCACGCGACAGCGTGACTACCACTCCACTAGGACCATTTCGCCAAGGACGTTTCTTCATCGTGGCAACAACTTGAACCTTATTTTTCAGTTAATCAATAATTAAATACCTTTTATTCTTGATTAGATAAAATTGACCGCTAACTTGATCCTCACCGTGAAGTCCAGTGTCATTATACCCATCGCCGCAGCCGGCATCCTCGTCGCGACTACAAGCCTCGCCTATTGGATCTACCAACGATCCTTCGTCCCTCTACATGGGCACGATGCGCATGCAGAAGTCGCCCCCTACATTCCTGCCAAAACTCACGAGGTGCACCTGCACCCCAACGCCGAGACGCCCGCCGTCAGCACGGACCTGAAAAACTTTAAAGGGCAACCCGTCGAGCTCAGCTGCGCCAATTGCCACAGCACAAAGACTCCCAATCGAGAGCTCGTCGACGGCACCGACCTAAAAGACTTCCACCAAGGCCTGACCGTGGTGCACGGAGAGCGCAGCTGCCTCAGCTGTCACGACTCCGAAAACTACGACAATCTACACCTCGCAGACGGCACGAGCATCCCCTTTTCGGATACAAAACGACTCTGCGCACAATGCCACGGCCCACAACATCGCGACTACGAGCACGGCTCGCATGGCGGCATGACAGGCTACTGGGATCTGTCTCGCGGCCCACGAGTGCGCAACACCTGCACCGTCTGCCACGATCCGCACGCCCCCGCCTACCCGCAAGTCATGCCGGCTCCTTTCGGCGCGAGAGAACCCGCACCGAAGCACCACTAACCGAGAACCCCTTTCATGTCGGACTCTAATCCACTCAAACCTGGCGTTAGTCGCCGCACCGCAGTCAAAGCGCTCGGCGCCACACTCGGCGCAGCCGCCTTTGCCAAGGCCATCGCACCGCTCACAGACTGGGCGAAAGACCAGTCGGTCGACGACTTCCTACAGAAACACTATAAAGAGCTCGACCTCGAAGCGAAGCAGAAAGTCTTCCGCCGCCTCGAAGCCGACACCAAGGAACAATACGGCGCGGACGTCACAATTCATGATCCGCAAGCCATCCCCGGCACCAAGTTCGGCTATGCCTTGAATCTCAGTATCTGCGTGGGCTGCCGCAAATGCGCCGAAGCCTGCCACGTCGAGAACAACCACGACCGCAAGTCCAACAACTCCTACATCCGTGTTTTGGAAATGGACAAAGGCAGTCTCGATCTCGCCAACGGCCGCGCCAACTACGACGGCCCCGTGCCGAAGAAGAACAAATTTTACATGCCGGTACAGTGCCACCAGTGCGACGCGCCTCCATGCGTCGATGTGTGCCCGGTCGAAGCGACTTGGAAAGAGCCAGATGGTATCGTCGCGATTGACTACAACTGGTGCATCGGTTGCCGCTATTGCGAAGCCGCCTGCCCTTACCACGCTCGACGCTTCAATTGGGAAAAGCCGCAAGTGCCCACCGAGGAGATCACTCCCGTGCAAGGCTACTTGAGCAACCGCATTCGCCCGCAAGGCGTTATGGAAAAGTGCACCTTCTGCATGCACCGCACCCGAGAAGGCCGCATGCCGGCTTGCCTCGAAGCCTGCCCGACTGGCGCACGCGTCTTCGGCAACCTGCTCGACCCTGATTCCGAAATCCGCTGGGTGCTCGAAAACAAACGCGTCTTCGTCCTCAAGGAAGAGGTCGGCACCAAACCTAATTTCTTCTACTTCTTCGATGAATAAGCCAGCCTCCAGCCCTTCCGAACACCACATTCCCAGCTACTTGCAGTTCCTGCGCAAGATGGCCTTCCTCTCCACCGAGGGCAATTGGATGTTCTACGCATGGATGACCTTCCTCTCCGGCATCGCGCTCGTCGGCCTCCATGCATGGGGCATACAAGTGCGCGAAGGCATGATCGTCACCCACATGAGCGACCACGTCTCATGGGGGCTCTACATCGCCAACTTCACCTTCATGGTCGGCCTCGCCGCCGGAGGTGTGATGATGGTGATCCCCGCCTATCTGTATCATGACCACGACATGCACGACGTCGTCATCGTCGGCGAGTTGCTGGCCATCGCCGCGATCTTTATGTGTATTGGCTTCGTCGTCGCCGACCTCGGTCGACCCGATCGCGTCTGGCACATGATACCCGGCATCGGTAAATTCAACTTCCCGATATCGATGCTCACCTGGGACGTGATCGTGCTCAACGGCTACTTGCTGATCAACCTGCACATCTGCGGCTACCTGCTTTACATGCGCTTTCTCGGTAAAAAGCCGAACTCCAAGTGGTATGTGCCCTTCGTCTTCATCTCGATTTTTTGGGCGATCTCCATTCACACCGTCACCGCATTCCTTTACTCCGGTCTCGGAGGCCGCCCCTTCTGGAATACCGCGCTCTTAGCACCGCGCTTCCTCACCTCGGCCTTCGTCGCCGGACCAGGCTTCATCATCATCGCACTGACCATCATCCGCAAAGTGTCGAACTTCCACGTCGGCGATGGAGCGATTAAGATTCTGGTCAACATCATGCGCGTCACGATCTTGATCAATCTATTGATGCTCGTCTCCGAAGTATTCACCGAGTTCTACTCCGGTGGCTCACACACCGCATCCGCACAATACCTGTTCTTCGGGCTACATGGATTCAATGCGCTCGTGCCGTGGATCTGGACATCAATCGGCCTCACCGTCGCCGCGACCTTGATGCTACTTTGCCCGAAAGTCACCGAGCACCCCGGCATGCTCATCACCGCCTGCATCTTAGCCTTCGTCGGTATTTGGATCGAAAAAGGCATGGGCCTCATCATCCCCGGCTTCATCCCCTCGACTCTTCACGAAATCGTCGAATACCTCCCAAGCCCGACCGAATGGAAAGTTTCCGCCGGCATTTGGGCCGCAGGACTCCTGATCTATACACTTGCGCTACGAGTCGCGATTCCCATTTTCTCTGGCGAAGTCTCACTAGAAGACACGCACAAAGATGATTAAATACGGAAAAACGGCTCAAAATGCGATCTCCGCCATGAGCTTCCTCGCGGAAGCATACGATGGCGATAAGCGCGTGAGTTCGCTCGACATTGCCAAGTCGCGCCAATTGCCCAAGCCACTCGTCGCAAAGCTCCTCGTCGTGCTCTCACAAGCAGGCTTCATCACCGGCGCACCCGGCCCCAAAGGCGGCTACAGCCTAGCCAAAAATCCCAACGAGATTACGCTACACGAAATCGTCAGTCAGTTCGAAAAGACTAGCGACACCATCATGTGCCCCTTCGGCCCGAACTGGTGCGGCAACAAAGAGCCCTGCCCGTTGCACAACGAGATCGTCGACATGCAGGACCGCCTCAGCACCTTTCTGCGCAACACCACGCTGCAGGTCTTCCAACAGACTGAGCAGACGGGCAACGAAAGCCTCGAAAGCAGCGCGCTGTAATCAGAGCACACACCCAGACCGATCGAACCTAAGAGTGGTATCGAAGGTCACTCTCCCCGCCTCAGAGTTGACACTTCAACTCTTCGAGCAGTTGCTCCACACGTTCGTGATTGCGTTTGTAATACGTCCACGGGCCAACTCGGTTTGAGTCCACGAGTCCAGCTCGCTGGAGCGTTGCGAGGTAGGCGGAAACCGTAGACTGAGACAATCCGGCCTTTTCCTGAATGATGCTCACACAGACGCCCACCTCATCCGCATCCACCAACTGATCTGCGACTTCGAAATTCACCTTAGGCTCTTTGAGCCAACGCAGAATATCCAACCGCACAGGGTTGTTGATCGCTTTCAAAGTGGTAATTATATCGCTCATATTTAAGTCGGGGTCGGCATTAGCTGCCTGATTCTCGGGACTTCATTCCATATTTGTTATTTTGACAAGAATATCCTCCGGTGGCCTTAACTGTGGCTCCACATAGCGAAGCCACAGCCGCCCAAGATCAATAGCACGCTATCCAGAGATGCACGGATAGTCCGTATAGCCGCCACTCCCGCCGCCGAAGAGAGAGGGCTCGTCCACCTGATTCAACGGCTGTTGCTTGAGAATTCTCTCGGGCAGATCTGGGTTGGCGATGAACGATCGACCAAAGCCGAAGATGTCGCCGTAGCCCTTTTGCAGCACACCGAGCGCCTTATCGCCCGTGTATTTCCCAGCATACATGATCACGCCGTTAAACACTTCGCGCAGTGACTGACAAAATGATTCGGGCAGCTCAGGTGCGTCATCCCAATCTGCTTCCGCAATCGAGATATATGCAATGCCCAGATCGTTCAGCATTTTTGCGGCAGTCGTATAAGTCAGGTGCGGATCACTCTCCACCAAGCCCAAATAGATACGGTCCTCCGAGGTGGTTTCGAACAACGGGGCGAACCTCACCCCGACCTTGTCTGCGCCCACCACCTC
>Ga0209533_1004780_pt1 | contig 11668 bp, 10 predicted proteins | sample COG_04_FD_184748 | JGI IMG/M metagenome (GOLD analysis project Ga0209533, IMG submission 184748) | Pelagic Microbial community sample from North Sea - COGITO 998_met_04 (SPAdes) (version 2) | ecosystem: Environmental > Aquatic > Marine > Neritic zone/Coastal water | place: Helgoland, sampling... | reverse complement strand
TCATATAGCGCTCGGTATAGAGATGCTTGATGATCAGTCTAGTGTCGCGAATCTCAATTGATGAGGCGGCAACTTTTTGCAGTTCTTCAAGTAGTGACTCTGAAAAGCGATTCAAAGGAAAAACCAACTTGTCGAATTCTTGAGTATCGGCCATACGACCAATGCGATCGTGTCTCGACACCAGCCGATATTTTTCGCGCACCACCTGATGGGTGACTTCTTTTGGGGGCGAAAATTTGTCTTTAATAATTTTAAAGACAATATTGTAGGAGGGCAGGGTAAACACCGTCATCACCATACCTTTGATGCCGGGGGCAATAATAAACTGGTCGTCAGAGTTGCGTAAGTGTTGAACCGATTGACGATAAAATTCAGTCTTTGCGTGTTTGGGGAAACCGAGAGAATTGTAAATTTCATAGTCGAGTTTTTTCGGCATCAGTTGCTTTAAGAAGTGCGCATACTGATAGGGCAGTGGTGCATCGACCATAAAATGATTTCGCGTAAAACTGAAAATTACACTCAGTTCATCAGAATTGAATATAGCCGTATCCACATATAACTGGCCCTGTTCATTATTAAGAATAACCAAGGCCATTGGGAAAATTTGTTCGCCGTCCATCACCCGGCCGACCATATAGGCGGCCTTGCCACGGTAAAAAATCGACTCGAGTAAATCAAATTTTAGATTTTCAGCTGAGCCGCTGAGTTTGGGTACAACCTCTTGATAGAAAACATTGAGAATACAGTCTAGATCCAGCTCAATATCTTCGCCCGGCAGAGAGAATTCAGATTCTTTGAGAATGCGACGAAAAATATCCCGATAATCACTGCCCTCATAGCGAATAAAAATACTGTATTCGGCTTTTGGAGCTTCAATTAATTGGGATGAGAGAACATAGATAATGTTGTCATTGATCTTGTCATGATCGTGCAAAGTACTGAAAACCGAGTTAAAAAATGTTTCGGCAATTTCAAAATTTGGGAAATTAAAAACCAATTGTGTATAGGCTTTTTTTGCTTCGATCCAGAGTTCACGATTGGCTATATCCTTATTGGTTACCATGCCCAGATACATCACAGTTTGGGCAACCTTGCCTTTATACAGTTCCAGTCGATCGACATTGGCCTGCTGCACACCCAGCCAATCAGCTTTTTCAAAGCGCGCTTTGGCGCTCAGTGTAGAATTAAGGTAGTCGGCAAAATAGCTGCGAAATCCATTTAGAATGGTCTTTGCCATGCGCCGTGCAGTAGAGTTGTGAATCAGGGGTGTTTGCGCCATATAGCAATCGTCTCCGAGAACTGTTTCCGTGGCCAGCTTTTAACTTAATTGTCTAAATCAATGTTTTAACTCAAGAGATTTTTTAAGTCATCCAACTGAGCTAGTGCCTGTTTTTTAGTGGCTGGTTTCATCGAGGTCTCTGGCAGTTCCGCAGGTTTTTCTACGGTAAATTTTTCCCCAGCCATAACCCGCTCGCAGTACTGCTTATAAATTTCGGAAAATGGAGCAAAGGCTTTCGATTCAATCGTATTGGCGAGAAAGTACCAGCCACATTCGCGGCCAGCAATATACACCGCTGGGTGAGACCACTGTTGTTCGGCTTTAGGACTCGGCTTATTACACACCTCTTGATAGGCTTTGTGTGGAGACGGCAAGCCCGCAGGCATGCCTACATCACGACAGGCATTGAGCATTTTGTGCAGAGTCGGAAGATAGTCGCTTTCGGCAATAACCTTTTCAGCGCCAGCGATTATCGTCTCGGCGGAAAAGTCACTTAGCTTGCTCAACCAAAGCTTTTTAGCCAGATTTTCAGATTTAGTATTATCGCCAAAGGCACTGTAATACTGGTTGTGATAATTAATCCGGAAAAACGCAAAGATCTGATTGATAGCATCAATCAGCTGCGGATTCGCTGGTGCGGCTTTAGGATGCCCAGCTGCGGTCGGAGACTGCGTCGATGATGCTGCGATCTCTGATGCGACCTTTTGAATTAGATCCTTGCTGTTTGCCATCTGCTGTATCCGTTGACTGAGTTTGATTGTGTCTTGCCCACTGACGTTTTACATACTGTAAAAACTTGGTGCTCCAAGAACATTGAGGCGTACCATTTTCTTGCCAGTAGAGTACAAATTCGGGAATTATTTGCTGAGCAAATTGACGATTAATATTAGCCATTTGCAGTACATCATACACAGATTCTTTGGGCTGCCAATTTACCGAAATAGCGCGTGGCATAGAATCCTGTTCCATCATGCCACTATAAAATTGCCACTGGCGGCGAATATGCTGGATAAATTTGGAGTCCCAAGTGCTGGAAAAATCACCGCGATCACGCCAGTAGAGAATAAATTCTGGAATTGAATCCTCGACAAAATTTGCGTTTATGCCGCCCTGACGGACAAGTATCTGCAGGGCATCATTAGAGGGTCGCCACTCGTTTGAGACAGCCACCTCCTGACGGCGGCGATGAGAAGTTGCCTCGGCCTGCTGCCACTGACGCCAGACTTCCTTAATAAACTTCGATTCCCAGCTATGCCGTGGCACATTGCGATCGCGCCAATAGGCGACAAACTGAGGTATTTGCTGCTCAGCAAAGGCCTGAGTAACACCCAGTTGGCTGAGTTGACGCACAGCGTCCAAGCTCGGTTGCCAGCTATTGCCGATGGTTTTTGCAGAATGTGGTGCTGTATTCGCCGCCTGAACAGCGGGCTGCGCTACGCTACTAAATGCCTGTCTAGTAAGTGCAGCAGCCGATGCGACCGCCTCGTTAAAGGCAAAGCGAAAATCCTGCTGAGCAGAGAAGGGAGCGCCGCCAATGAGCAGTAAACCTTTCTCATGCAGACCCATAGACAGCCGGCGAATATCCTCTTCGCGCCAGAAGGGAGCCAAGCTGAGAAGTTTGTCACCCGTCACCGTTACCCAATCAAACCCCTGACTTTGTTGCGCTGTGCCATGTATGCGGCATTCCTGCAATAACTGCAGCAACACGGTCTCTTCCAAGCCGATGGTAGCTGCCAGCGTGGGTGAGATAACAATTGATTTTTCGGGGATTAAAGACATGGTAATACTTTATCAGAAAGCTAACAGTTGGACGAGGCAATCCTCAAGGGAATTGACAGGCTGTTATTCAGATAGTGGAATTAGAACGCTTACGTTAGCCCTCATTAGCAAGCACAGCCAACGCGTCACCACTCAGTCGGTTTACCGTCCAACCCTCCATAGGTTGCGCATTCAATGATCGGTAAAAGTCTATAGCGGGTTGGTTCCAGTCGAGCACGGACCACTCCAGCCGACCACAGTCGCGCTCGACGGCAAGTTTGGCGAGGTGGGCTAACAGAGTTTTGCCAAAACCTTTACCGCGCATATCAGGCTGGACAAAAAGGTCTTCGAGATAGATCCCGGGTTTGGCTAAAAAAGTGGAATAATTGCTAAAGAAAAGCGCAAACCCGACTGGGCGATTTTGGTATTCACCCATAATTACTTCTGCGCTGGGATGCTCCCCAAACAGCGATTTCATCAGTCTTTCCTCATTGGCTACCACTTCATGAGCGAGTTTTTCATACTCTGCGAGCTGTTTAATAAAGGCCAAGATAGTGGGGCAGTCGCCAGCAGTTGCTGGGCGGACAGTGAAATCTGAGTGGTTGGTTATTAGCGGCATGATGAACGTTATTATTATGTTTTAGAAATGACATAGTAGCCTTAAGAGGGATCTTTTTGAATAATTTAATAACTGTACATAACAACAGTAATAAGCTTAAATAAACATCAATCTAGAGGAGAGTTGAGTTGGTCACTAAAACAAAATCAGCCTATGTGTGTAATGACTGCGGTGCTGACTACCGCAAGTGGCAGGGGCAGTGTTCGGAGTGTAATGCTTGGAATACGCTGTCTGAAGTGCGTTTGGGGTCAGCCACTCGCGGCGGAAAAGTTCTCCGCTCCGGCTTTGCAGGCGCTGTCGATAGCTCAGTTAAAACACTGGCTGAAATTGCCCTTGATGAAATTCCCCGAATCAACACCGGCACTGGTGAGCTCGATCTAGTATTGGGGGGTGGTCTGGTGCCGGGGTCCGCTATTTTGGTCGGCGGTGAACCGGGAGCGGGCAAGAGTACCCTGTTGTTACAGACCCTGTGTAAGTTGGCAGAAAACCATACAGCTCTCTATGTGACCGGTGAGGAATCACCCCAGCAGGTAGCTATGCGCGCCCATCGTTTAGATTTGCCGACCAATAAGCTTGAAATTATGGCCGAGACTTCGGTCGAGACTGTGTGCGCTATTGCCGAGCAGAAGCGCCCCAAGATTCTCGTGGTCGACTCTATTCAAGTGATGCATATGGAAGAGGTATCTTCAGCGCCGGGCAGTGTCTCTCAGGTACGCGAAAGTGCTTCTATGCTAGTACGCTTTGCCAAGCAGACCGGCACAGTATTAATTCTGGTAGGCCATGTGACTAAAGATGGATCGTTGGCGGGCCCAAAAGTATTGGAGCATATGATTGACTGTTCACTGATGCTTGAGGGATCTAGCGACAGCCATTTCCGCACCCTGCGTAGCAACAAAAACCGATTTGGTGCAGTTAATGAGCTTGGCGTTTTTGCTATGACCGATAAAGGTCTGAAAGAAGTGGCCAACCCCTCGGCGATTTTTTTACAGCGAGGGGAAGAGGTTTCTTCAGGCAGTGTGGTGATGGTAGTTTGGGAGGGCACTAGACCCCTATTAGTTGAGTTGCAGGCGTTGGTGGACGACAGTCATTTGGGCAATCCACGGCGGGTAACGGTGGGGCTCGATCACAACCGATTATCAATGTTGCTGGCGGTACTGCATCGTCATGGTGGTATTGCGGTGGGCGATCAGGATGTTTTTGTGAATGTGGTTGGAGGAGTAAAGGTTCTTGAAACCAGCGCTGATTTAGCGTTAATTCTCTCGGTGGTATCGAGCTTTCGCGACAGTGCGCTACCCGAGGACTTGGTAGTCTTTGGTGAGGTGGGCTTGGCTGGCGAGATTCGTCCCGTTGCCAATGGCCAAGAGCGTCTGCGCGAGGCGGCCAAGCATGGCTTTACTCGTGCTATTGTTCCAGCGGCTAATGTTCCCAAGCTACCGATCAAAGGTATGACGGTGATTCCAGTCCGTCGGGTTACTGAGGCGCTGGAGGCTCTGTAGAGATCCTGCTCTAGAATTAGGCCGTGGTCAGTATGGATATCGCTTCTGGTTCAAGCAGCAGCGGTTGAATCGGCGCAAGCGCTTCAGAGCGCACAGCGGATTTCTGCCAGGCATGCCAGTCGTCAAGTGTCTCCATTTGAATTAAGGCGAAACGCACGCAGGGGTCTTGAACATCCTTAAAGGCTTTACTGGAAATAAACCCCTGAGCAGGCACAGCCGCCTGAATGATTTTTCTAGAAAACTCTTCGTAAGTGGTCTCCATTCCGGGAGCCAATACTCTTTTAATCAGTACAGCAAGCATATTTGTAGATCCTTATTTCTTAAGAGTGCAGATTAACATGCCTGTGGCACTGTTATAAACATTGATTTGTCAGGAATTCGGTTTGACTTCAAATCTCTTAAGGATTAAATTGCAGGCTCTTGCTTCAGCAATAGGTTCTCAAATTTAATCAGTAGTTTGATTGAAGGAAGAGTGAAACGGGAAATCGGTGCGCATTGCCAAATTTTGGTAAACCATGTAATTCCGATACTGCCCCCGCAACGGTAAATAAGAAAGCTTGGCTGTATGACCACTGTGTATTTTGTGCATGGGAAGGTAGCCAATCTGAGCAATTGTTTTAATTAACTGCTCACTTATGAGTCCGGAGACCGGCCTATAGCTACGCAGACAAACCGCGGGGTGCGGTCTTGTGCTGATCGACAGATTCTGTCTGTTCGCTTGCACGCCCCCGTATACATTACTTTTAGCCACTCGGGTGTGAGTGTAAGAGAATCCAAAAATGAAAAAATTATACTCAATTGCGACAGTCCTTACTGGATCGCTGTTAACTGCTTTACCTTTTGCCGCTCAGGCAGACAAAAATATCGAAGAGGTACTCGTCAGTGCTTCTTTGCTTCCTATTACCGCGGCGCGTTCCGCCAATGCCATTACTGTTATCGACAGTGAGCAGCTAAAGAATCGTGCGGCGATTAGCGTCAGTGATCTGCTCCGTGATATTCCCGGCCTCGCGGTTAGCCGCAGTGGCGTGCAGGGTTCCCAGACTCAGATTCGTGTTCGCGGTGCCGAAGCCAACCATCTCTTGGTGTTGATCGATGGCGTTGAGGCTAATGACCCATCCCAGAGTGATGAGCTTAACTGGGGCACTTTAACTGCCTCTGATATCGAGCGTATCGAAGTGATCCGTGGGCCCCAGAGCGCAATGCGCGGCAGTGATGCTATGGCTGGTGTGGTCAATATTGTTACCCGCAGTGCCGACCAGCCGTTTAGTGCCAAAGTGTTTGTCGAGACTGGAAGTTTTTCTACTCAAAACCGTGGCTTTAGTATTGGCCATAAGGCTGACAGCTATGATGTCAGTTTAGGTGTTTCTGACTTGGAATCTGAAGGCGCTAATATTATTGCCAACACAGGTACTAATGATGATGACGGATACGAAAATACCAGCATAAATTTTAAAGGCGGTGTGGATGTCAGTGATGAGTTGAGGCTGGGAGTATCCGTACGTCACAGTCATGGCGTAAGTGAATATGATGATGAGTATGCGGCCAAGATTGGTACAGATTTTCACGATCAGTTTAATGATCTGTTGCACAGTGACTTTGACCGGTCATCTTCTAGCGTGAATGCTCAGTTCACTTCTGCTGATGGCAAATGGAATCATAGGGCTAGCCTTTCAGAATCTCGTTTTAATAATAATAACTTTAAATATACTGCTAATGGTATTTCTGCGAACGGGGCTACTGAATCAAACAAGCAGGATTATCAATATGTTGGATCTCGCCTTTGGGAAGCATTAGAGCAGCAATTTTCCTTATTATTAGAGCAGGAAAATGAGGAGTTTAAGCAACTCGGCGGTTTCACAAATGGTAGAGATGCAAATAAATTTTTGGCTCGCAACACAAATAGTATTGCCTTCGAATATAGGGTGGATCCCGTCGATCAGGTTACTTTGGCGATTGGTGGGCGACATGATGACAACAGTGTCTTTGACGATGCTGAGACATGGAAATTTGAGGGAATATATCGTTTAGATGAAAGTACTCGATTCCGTGCTGCTGCGGGAACTGCAATTAAAAATCCAACTTTTGGTGAACTTTATGGCATTTACTCTGGATTTCAAAGTAATTCAGATTTGACTCCCGAACAGTCCCAGAGCTGGGAGCTTGGTGTTGATAAAGCATTGTTAGATGATCGTTTGGAAGTAAAGGCAACATACTTTAATGCAAAATTAGAGAATGAAATAGCTACAAAATTCAAGTGTAACCAGAACTGTGATAATGATGACTGGATGGATGATGTTTGGGTTTCTTCGCCAGAAAATATTGATGGAATAAGTAAGCAGCAGGGTTTGGAGCTGTCTTCATCCTGGCTTGTAAGCGAATCTTTTGTGTTGGATGCATCCTACACTTACACCGATTCTACTCAGGAAGGCGTTGACGAGATCCGCCGTGCTCGAAACCTGGGCAGTTTAAACCTGCTTTGGAGAGCGGAGGATAAGCTTACTATTAATGTAAATGCTCAGCATAATGGTAAGCAAGCCGATATCGGCGGTGTTACTTTGGATGCTTTTACGCTGGTTAACCTAAACGCCAACTTGAATGCAACGGATAAGCTGGATATCTATCTTCGGTTGGATAATCTCTTCGATGAAGATTACCAGGAAGTGTTTGGCTATCAAACTCTAGGCTTCGGCGCCAGCTTCGGATTGCGTTACAGCCTGTAGGTATTTGTATGACCCAACCAGTTGATAAAGGGATCAAGCGAGTACTGCTCTCATGGAGCAGTGGTAAAGACTCTGCTTGGACTCTCTATCAGCTGCAACGGGATCCAACTGTTGAGGTGGTTGGCTTGCTAACCACCTTTAACGATCAATTCAAACGTTCTGCTATTCACGGTGTGCGCCAGCAACTATTGCGTATGCAGGCAGAGGCCGCCGGCCTTCCGCTGATTGAAATTCCCCTGCCATGGCCCTGTTCCAACGAGCAGTATGAAACCATTATGGGAGAATCGCTGGAATCCGCCCGCAATCAGTTACAGATGGATGCGGTCGCCTTTGGCGATCTCTATCTGGAAGATATTCGCAACTATCGCGAAGCCAAGATGCAGGGAACCGGTCTTGAACTGTTGTTTCCACTGTGGAAAATTCCTACCAATGAGCTAGCTCAAAAGATGATTGCTGGAGGTCTCAAAGCAGCGATTACCTGTCTTGACCCACGGGTAATGCCGGCCCATTTTGCCGGCGATCAATTCTCTAATAAATTGCTCCAAGAATTACCTGAGTCCATCGACCCCTGTGGCGAAAATGGTGAATTTCACACCTTCGCATGGGATGGACCTATGTTTAAATACCCAATACCGGTAGTTGCCGGAGAAGTCGTTACTCGCAATGGATTTGTTTACTCCGATCTTTTACCCGAGGTGTAATAATGAGAATTGTATCCTTACTCCCCAGCGCAACTGAATTGGTGTGCGGTCTTGGATTGCAGAATCAATTGGTGGGAATTTCCCATGAATGTAATTATCCGCCCTCAGTATTGGGCCTGCCGATTCTAACCAGTTCGCGTATTCCCTCGGGATTGGACAGTGGCGAGATCGATCGATTGGTCAGTGACCAGCTTAAAAATGATGAGGCACTCTACGATCTGGTGATGGATCGCTTGTTGGATATAGAGCCGGATTTAATTGTTACCCAGGCACTCTGTGATGTCTGTGCTGTCTCTGGTAATGATGTCGCCAAAGCGATTCACAGTTTGCCGGGAGATCCCCAGGTAGTTAACCTGGAGCCCATCTGTTTAGATGATGTTTTGGAAACGGTTACATTATTAGCCGAGGCGGCTGATTGCAAAGAGCAGGGCGCAATCTATAAGGCTGAATTGCAGGGCCGAATAGATGCGGTTTCTGAGCGCTCGGCAACGCTTAACAACGCAGATAAGCCCCGCGTCGCATTGTTAGACTGGCTCGACCCACTGTTTGACGGCGGTCACTGGAGTCCAGAAATTATTGATCTTGCCGGCGGTATTCCCTGCTTTGGTGAAAAGCGTCAAGCCTCTCAGCGGCGCAATTGGGATCATTTGATAGACGCCGCGCCCGATATTATTTTTATTGCCCTCTGCGGCTTTGATCTTGAGCGTTCCAGGCAGGATGTCGATTTATTCTTGAAAGTCGAGCGTTTTGCAGAGTTGCAACGACGTGTGGGAACTCAGGTTTATCTGGTCGATGGCAATGCCTATTTTAGTCGGCCCGGCCCGCGACTGGTGGATGCATTGGAGATTATGGCTAATTCATTACACCCCGATTTGCATCCATTGCCTAAGGGAATGGGCGCGGCGTTAAAACAAACCAAGTAAATTAAATTAAGTAACTTAAATTAAGAAACAGGGTTAGCCCTGTTCAAGGATAGAAGAGATTTTTTATGAGTGATAAGGACAAAAAACAGCAGTCCCATCAAAAAAAGATGGAGAAGCTCAAGGACAATGTCGATGCCTCTATCGCAGCAGCGGATATAGAGCGCGGTGTCTTTATTCTGTTGACCGGCAATGGTAAAGGTAAATCCAGTTCTGCCTTTGGCATGGTTATGCGTGCACTGGGTTATGGATACAAAGTTGGCGTGGTGCAGTTTATTAAAGGTGTGCAGCTCTCCGGTGAAGAAATGTATATTCGCGATCAATGCCCTCAGGTGACCTTCCACCAGATGGGCACCGGATTTACTTGGGATACTCAGGATCGCTCTGCGGATATTGCAGCCGCCGAAACAAGCTGGACTATTGCTGAAAAGATGCTCGCCGATGATAGCTATCATCTGGTAGTGCTCGACGAGCTCACCTATATGCTCAGCTTTAAATATCTGGATCAGGATCGAATTCTCTCGGCACTGAAAAATCGTCCAAAAAATCAATCTCTGGTCGTGACCGGGCGGGGCGGTGGTTCAGCCTTATCTGATCTTGCCGATACCGTCTCTGAAATCAAAGAGATTAAACATGCCTATAATTCTGGCGTTATGGCGCGCAAAGGCGTGGATTATTAAGTGCGCCGATTTTCTGCATCGGGATTAATTTGGGCACTGGCAATAATATTGCCAGTGGTATCCCTGTTATCCATGACTGTGGGCACGGTTTCTATTTCTTTTAGTGATCTTTTTGCTGCTGACAGCAGGCAGACTGAAACCATTCTGTTTGATATTCGTCTGCCGAGAATTCTTCTGGCCATCTGTGTTGGCGCCGTGCTCTCAAGTACCGGCGCGGTGATGCAGGGCCTATTTCGCAACCCCCTGGCTGATCCCTCATTAATAGGTGTTTCCAGTGGCGCCTCTGTAGGTGCCAGCCTGATGATTGTGGCTGCCGGCGGGTTTATTCAGAGCGGTGCACTGCTTGGTCTTTCTCTGGTGGCTGTGGGAGCCTTTGTCGGCGGCTTTGTCGCCACACTGCTGGTGTACAGATTGGCGACCTCAGGAATAGGCACATCGGTCACCACCATGTTGCTGGCCGGTATTGCTATCGCGGCTATTGCCGGTGCCTTAAACAGTCTGCTGAGCTATTTTTCTGATAACGATATGCTGCGCCAGATCAGCCTCTGGCAGATGGGTAATCTCAGTGGTGCCAGCTGGACAAAGGTCACTATTATGGCTTCCGTGGCTCTATTGCTGATGTCGCTTTTCCCCCGCGATAGTCGCGCGCTAAATGCCCTGCTACTGGGTGAGTCAGAAGCGCGCCATCTAGGTGTCGATGTGCAGGCCGTTAAACGCCGGCTAATTATTTTGACCGCACTGGGTGTGGGTGTCTGTGTTGCGCTGGCCGGATTGGTTGGCTTTGTGGGTCTGATTATTCCCCATATAGTGCGGTTAGCTATTGGCCCAGATCACCGCTGGCTGATTCCCGCCTCGGCGCTGGCCGGAGCCACGCTGTTGGTGTTTGCGGATAGTTTGGCACGTATTGTTGTGATCCCTGCTGAACTGCCCACCGGCATACTGACTGCCTTGCTTGGTGCCCCCTTCTTTGTCGTGCTGCTGTTACAGCAGCGCAAGCAGGTATAAGTCGATGACTATGTTGGCTGACAATATCTCCCTGCACCTCTCCGGCTTTGACTTGCTGCGCAATGTCAGCCTTGAAGTAGAGGCGGGCAAGGTAACCGCGATAGTGGGTCCCAATGGAGCGGGAAAATCCAGCCTGCTTAAAGTTATTACTGGAGAGATGGAGCCTTCCAAGGGTTCCGTCTCTCTCAATCAGCAACCCTTAAGTCAGTGGAGTCTGGAGAAAAAAGCACAGATGTTAGCAGTGCTGCCCCAGCATACATTGCTTAACTTTCCATTTACTGCCGATGAAGTGGTTGGTCTGGGGCGTATTCCCCATCAAACCGGCAGTCTCAAGGATGCCCAGATTGTTGCCGAGGCATTAGAACTTGTCGATGCGAGCTATCTGCAGAAGCGTTTTTATACCCAGATGTCCGGTGGCGAAAAGCAGCGCGTTCAGCTGGCTCGAGTTCTGGCGCAAATTTGGCAGCCCTGTGAATTGGGAGAGCAGTTT
>Ga0209533_1004779_pt1 | contig 11668 bp, 10 predicted proteins | sample COG_04_FD_184748 | JGI IMG/M metagenome (GOLD analysis project Ga0209533, IMG submission 184748) | Pelagic Microbial community sample from North Sea - COGITO 998_met_04 (SPAdes) (version 2) | ecosystem: Environmental > Aquatic > Marine > Neritic zone/Coastal water | place: Helgoland, sampling... | reverse complement strand
AGCCATGTGCCTTGGTCGCCTAAGGGATTTTTGAGCACCCTCTTGGTGAGCACATTTCGAATGCGATGCATTAGAAATGTGCCTAATATAGAGAAGCTTGCAAATTGAATCCTATTGCTCAGAAAGTCCGCTTGCATCGTTCGGGTTTAAGAATCGCAGATGATGGCTATTCTAAATACGTATTGATCTGTGTGAGTTAGGTTCTATCTGCGGTTCAATGTATTACCTTTTATAGTCGCAGTTGTATTAGGAGTCCAGCTCTAGTAGGTTCTGATTATTTTCGCGTAGGATTGCACTCAATTCAATCAGCAGGCTTTCGCGGTCTGGTGTGAAGATGAATCGATCACTGCCTAGTTTCCGGTATGCCTCGAGCAGCAGGTCCATTTGCGGGCGACGCATTTGAAGTAGACGTGTAAGTAGCTTATTTAAATCTTCCGTATTCCCCAACGCCAACTCGACCCTGATGAGTTCCGAGAGAATCAACTGATTGGTGGGCGTGGATTGGTAGGCGCTACTTAATATTTTACGAGCTTGCTGAGGACGTTCGATATTATTGAAGCGACGAGCGACGGCTAAGAAGGTAGCTGGTTGTTGATTGGATTCGTCTAGGAAGTCTTGGAGGTAGATTTCTCCAAGGTCCGGGCGATTGGCTCCGTAAGATGCAACTGCGCGGAGGCTATTGAAGATCGCCCAACGTCTAGATAACCATTCTGGGCTTTCTTTTAACAGTTCTTCAGCGAAATTAAGGGCACCTGAGTAATCTTCGTTGACCAAGTGTGACTCGATGAGTAAGAGCGCAAAAGCTTCAATGCTGAATTCGTTTTCGAGGGCTTCCTCATAAGTTCTTCGAGCGAGATCAATATTACCTGTGTCTGCGGCGAAATTGGCGAGGGCTTGAAGCGCGGTAGTGTCTTGCCTGAACTGCTGCAGCATTCGTTTGGTTTCACGCGCTTCACGCTCTAAATCGCCCGACTTGTTGTATATATATAATAGCTCTAGCCGTGGGGCCGCACTCAGTGGGTCGGCCACGTTTCGCAAAATCGCATAACGTCGAGCTTGGTCAATTTCACCCATTTCTCGATGATATCGGCTTAACTGCATGAGTAGGGGTTCCGAATTCGGAAACTTGGGGATCGACTCTTCCATTTTGCTGATTGCGGACAGTTTGTTGCCGCGATCCCAACTAATTTGGGCTGAGAGAAGTAGCCCTTCTAGGGATTCTATCAGGTTATAAGAAAGTAAATAATCATCAGCGCGATCATAGTTACCTCGCAGGTAATTGGCGTTTGCTGCGCCAAATGCTAAAGTTCGGTTGATGTCGGTAAGCTCGGGCTCTGTGGGTAAATGCTCGTCTGCTATGGTTTGGATGGCAGTGTCCATTTGGTGTCGCAGTAATATGCGAATGGTGCCTTTGAGGAAATCTAGGTCATCAATGCCCCCGTAGTCCAATCCCTTGATCATTAAATCGGCAGCGATGTCTGGGCGCTTGATTGCTACCTCGTAAAATTCTGATAGAACAGCTCTGCCCTCTAAATTGCTTGGGGAGCGTGTGACGCCCAATCGGAGGAGGCGAAGTGCGTCGCGAAAATCGCCTGCTTTAATTGCGATGAGCCCCTTTTCGATGTGATAATCACCCATCTCCTTACGGTGTTCATCAAGGCGAAATGGCAAACTCACCATTCCTGTATATTCAACACTTTCAAAATCTTTCTTATACTTGAAGTAGAAAAATAAAACACCAGCAAATGACAACCACGCGACCACAAATAAAGCTACAAAGCTACTAAAGATCCTTCCCCAGCGGATTACGATCTGGGTTTTACCGTCAGCCCCTTTGCGCTGTAGCGCGAATCCTAGCAGTATGCTCTTTTCTCTATTAATGCGACTTATGGGGCGTGTGTCTGTTTTCATTAGTTAATAATTGCGAATCGTTTGTTAATATAGCTGAACTAAACATATGGCTTCGCCAAGCTCAAATCGAATACTCTTTCTGGTTGCAGTTTGCGATTTCGGCTTCCATTATTATGCGGTTAAATAATCATTGATTATACATGGAATAGCACTTTAATGGTCTAGATAAAGTTCCCCACCCCAGATTTTTGCTTAATGAAAAACAACAAAATTTTACTCTCTACTTTTAGTTCTGCGATCGCCGCTGCGTTATTGTTGCCCACGGTTACGAATGCTGCGCCTCTTGTTTCGATCGGCGACAATGTTGATATCTTCTTTAACGGTTCAACCAGCCTGCAGTGGACCAGCAACGTATTGCGTGATGAAGATGATGAATTAGATGATGTGATTTGGACCTTTTCACCTGGGTTTGAAATCAATCTGGGACGCGGATTGTCCAAGGCTGACTTCAGTATTATTACTCGGTATGATATTGTTCGTTACAGCGATTTGGATCAGTTGGATGCTGAACTATTTCATATTAAGGCGGTCGGTTCTTACAAATCGAGTCGTCTCGATCTAAGTGCTTCAGCCAGTTTCGACGAAGTGAAAAGCACGACCGGCGATGTGAATGTCACGAATGACTTGATCGAGTGGGATGATACTGCTGCCCGTATTGATGGTGAGTATCGCTTTTCCGAAAAGCTTAGTGTTGGTTCTGGGGTTCGTTACAGCGAGCGTGAGTATCAGACCTATGACAATTTTTTGGCGGATCGTGAGACGATTACAATTCCGGTGGACATTTATTATGAACTGACTCCTAAGGTGGATCTTAGCCTCGGTTACTCTTACTCTGATACCGATGTGGGTGACACGAATGCTCCTCGGTCTGGTATCGTTCCGCTAGTCCCTGGCCCTGGCTTTGGAATCGGCACCATTGGCACGACATCCGTCAGTGGTTACTCATATGATTCACACTTTTTCAATGTGGGTGCTCGCGGAAACCTGCTACCTAAATTAACTGGTTTCTTTAAAGTCGGGTATCGCGTTCGTGACACTGATGACTCGACGGTGCAACTGCTTGACCTCAGTGGAGGCGATGTTGGTCTTCCTTCTTCTACGAATCGTAAGTCCACAGGAATGCTTGGTTTAGACGCCAATTTCACATGGGCAGCCACTCCGAAAATAACTGCAAGGCTTGATTTGTCACGCGACTTCGGCGTCGGCGGTGAGGGTGGCACTACGGAAAATTCGACTGTGAACGCCGTGGTAAGTTATTCGATTAGTGGTAATTGGTCCGCACAAGCGAATGCTGGTTACACGCTTCGTGAGTATGATGATGGCGGTCGTGAGGATCATCAGTATCGCTTAGGCACAGCACTTACATTTGTGCCGAATCAAAATTGGCGCTTCAGCGGCGGGTATAATTACACCGAAAATGACACCGACGCTTTTAACAGGAGTTATGAAAGCCACACCCTTAGTTTGACGGCTACACTGCGCTACTAATATTGAACTTTTAACCGTTGAGTCGGTCAAAATGCCTCCTAGCCGAGGCATTTTTTAATTTATGAAACAAGTTATTGTATTATTTAGTTCGTTATTTCTGACACTGTTTCTCTCAGCCCAAGATGGCGGAGCGACTTCGTTTGGTGACAGTGGTGCCTCGCAATCGTCACAGGGTTCGTCCTCGGGCCGTTCTGGTGTTGGCATGGTCGTTGGCGAAAATTATGTGCTTAAACCGTCGGACGTTCTCAGTGTTGAGGTGTATCAAGAGCAAGACTTGGATAAGGATGTTCGTGTTGAGGGCGACGGCACCGTTGCACTTTCTTTGATCGGTAAAGTCAAAGTGGCAGGAATGTCAGTCGCTGAAGCACAGTCGCTTATTACAGATTTATACAATCGCGACTACCTTGTGGATCCACAAGTGTCGGTGATCGTGCTATCATTTTCCGCTAAAGTGGTGCGTATACTCGGTTCAGTTAACAGCCCGGGCGTTGTAGAAATTCCACCTGATCGCAGTTTGACCCTCACTGAGGCAATTGCTGGAGCCAACGGGGTGAGCCGTCTTGGAAACCCCAAGTCTATAACGATTAAGCGCGTCGACTCATCGGGACGTGCGAGACAAATGGAAGTGAACTTTAGTCGTATCTTAACGGATCCGAACGTTAAAGATGTTATCTTGTCTGAAGGAGATACTATCTGGGTTCCAGAGCGTGTATTTTAATTAAAGAGTTTTTTCTATGAAGAATGATTATGTAAGGGGTGCTCCTGATCCAAATTCGGGTGGTTATGGCGGTGGTTATGGCTACGGTGGTGGCTATGGCTATGGTGGCGGTTACGGCTACGGTGGCGGCTACGGCGCTGGTGGCGGCTACGAGGGTGGAAGTAGTGCTCCTCAACGTTCATTTAAAGACTATCTCTTAATGTTTCGTGAGCGCGTATGGTATTTAATCGTGGCGTTCTTTATTATCTTTTCTGGCTCGATACTCTATACATTTAACAAGACAAAGGTTTATACAGCAGTTGCTCAAGTTCAACTACTCAGGGACGACCCATCGGCTATGGGCAACATTCCTGGTATGGAAATGGAGCCAAATCAAATCCGCTCTGCAGAAGATTTAAACACTCAGATCAGTGTTCTCGAAAGTGCTTCAATTATTGTAGGGGTGGAGCAGCGTATACAAGACGATGTCCGTGAACGCTTTATGGCACCTTATTCGGATGCCCTCAGTCTCAGTGGCCCATTAAGCCCGACTGAAGTTTTGGGTCGCAATCGTAAGATCATGCCGAAGCGAATGAGCTTAATGATCAATATTGCCTACACGCACCCAGATCCAATCATTGCCGCAGACGTTGCGAATCTTTTCGCTAAAGAGTTTATCGATTACAATTTGAAGCTGAATATTGATGGCTCAATGAAGGCAGTTGAAGATTTGCGCATACGTGCTGACCAGCAAAAGGAGCGTGTTGAAGAGTTAGACATGAAGCTGGCGGATTATCGCGAGCAAAACAACGCCGTATCACTAGACAGCCAAGAGAACATTGCCCGAGAGCAATTAGCTAGCTTGAATGAAATGAAGCTGAACGCGAAAAATGTCTACGATATGATCGAGACAAAGTGGAATTTAGTTGAGTCATATCGTCGAGAGCAACGTGACCTCTGGGAGTTGTCTTTTATCTCTGAACAATCGCGTGTCGCATCGCTCCTTGAGAGTATTAGTCAGGCTAAAATTCAGATTTCTTCGCTAAGCAAGCGTTACCGTGAGAAGCACCCTGTTATGATTCAGCTTTTGCAGCAGCTACAAGAGTCTGAAGCTGAGCTTAGTTCAGCGGTTCAAAATGCAGTTAACAAATTGGATTCGTCATTTTCTGAATCAAAAAGCAATTACGAAGTTGCTAGCCAACGACTGGCGGAAAAGGAGCAGGAATTAATCGAATTAAGTAAAACTCGTGTTGAATACAATTCATTGCTTCGAGATTTGGACGTTCAACAGAGCTTCTTCATTGCGTTGACCTCTCGTATGACTCAGGAAAAGGCTCAAGTTAATTTGAAGAATCCCAATGCTCGTATTGTTGACGAGGCCTTTCCTCCGATGAAGCACTCATCCCCAAATGTAGTAATGAATCTTGCTGCGGGTCTTTTTGGTGGTGTTGCAGTCGGCATGGGCCTAGTGTTCATTGTCGCATTCTTAGATGACCGTGTGAAGAGCGCGTTTGACATCGAAGGAACGATTGGTCTTCCGATGCTGGGTATAGTTCCGCGAATTAAGAAGCTCGACACGAATTCTAAGGCTCAGGCGGTCGCTTCCAATGTAGATCGCCACGTTACGGAAACTTTTAGGTCGATTCACTCCGCTCTGAAGCTGAATGATGAGAGTAAGAATGCTAAGGTGATTGTGACCACCAGCACGGTTCCTGGAGAGGGTAAGTCTTTTGTGAGTTCTAATCTTGCGCTTACTTTTGCAAATCACGGCGAAAAAACACTTTTGCTAGACGGTGACCTTCGTTTGCCCAACGTTGCTCGTTCGCTGCAGTTGGAGAACGATTTTGGTCTCTTAGATCATGTCGATAAGGATGTGGCGATCGACGAGGTGATTATCAAGGAGGTATATCCGAACCTTGATGTGCTCCCCTCTGGTGGAAAGTCTAAGAATCCGACTCAAGTGCTAAATAGCGCTAAGTTTGAGGCCATGTTTGCTGACCTACGTGATCGCTATGATCGCATTGTGGTCGACTCTCCGCCGCTGGCTGCGGTCAGTGATGCTTTGAATTTGTTACCTCTTGCGGATGGTGTGCTTTACGTAATCAAGTTTAATACTGTAAAGCGTAAGACTGCTGTCGTGAATGTGCGTCGTTTATGGGAATCGAATACTCCTGTATTTGGTGCAATTCTAAATAACATCACTAGCACGCTTTCTAGTTACTACTACTCGCATTACTCAGATAAGGCTTATCAGGATTACTACATCCATAATGACGAGGAGTTTGAAGAGGAGTTGGCGGGTTCAGTTGAACCTACTGTAGATTCCAAATCGTAGTGTCTGAAATCTTTTAAACGAAGGCCGCAGTGGTTATAACTGCGGCCTTTTTGTTTAAAGGTATTTGTTTATATCGAGGATTTTGTGAGCTCGCTGACCATTTTCGAGCCGCTCTATGTATTTATCGGGTTTTGTGTCCTCTGGCTGTTCGTCTTCATCTAAGCCATCCTCTTCAATAGGAATGAGTTCATCAAAGTAGAGAGAGAGACGCCGTGCTTCTGGGCTGAGCACTTCAACTGGATTTGGCACACGCCCTTTCTTTACTAGAATAAATCTGGCAGGGGAGCATTGCTTTTTATGGCGTTCCTCGAAGTTTCTCACCCACTTGTTGTCGTTGCTTTCCCTACGGTTTAACAGGATGACGTCTGAATAGTGAATGCAGGCATCATACCAACTCTGCGCGGCAGGCTGTTCTTGTAAGAACGTGCAATTCACAACAGTGAATACTCTGCCGATTTCGCAGCTGTTGTGGTCGATCCACGACTTGATGGCTTCGATGTTGTCTGCTGGATCCGACCTGCCAGATGTCACGAAGATGATGACTTCTGGGGCGGCCGAAATTTTTCCGTGTGTGACTTTGGCTGCATTTAAGGCCCAATTAACTTTAGACACATTCTCCAGAGAGTCTATTTTTTCATCGAAATCAGATGTAGGTTCATCAGTGGGCTGAAAGAGCAGGACTTGAGAAGCTTTTTGCATTCCGCCTTCGATCAGATCGTAAATGATTTCTCTACGCCCTGAGTTGGGTGTGCCTAAGACTATATAGACTAGTGGTGCCTCTGACATCTGTTTGGTATCTCTAAATTATTTGGACTCAAACACAAAGCTGCCGCATTGTGCGTGTTGACGCATCCAGTGGTCGATGATGACAAGGGCTGCCATCGACTCGACGATTGGGACGGCGCGGGGCACTACACAGGGATCGTGGCGTCCTCGGCCCATCAGTTCAGTTTCGTTGCCATCCTTGTCGACAGTGTTCTGATTTTGAATAATAGTCGCTGTTGGTTTGAATGCGACTCGGAAGATGAGGTCTTCGCCATTGCTAATTCCACCTTGGACACCGCCTGAGCGGTTACTGCTAGTGCCTATAGAGCCGTCTTTGTTAATAAAAGTGTCGTTGTGTTCGGAACCACGCATGAGTGAACCTTCAAAGCCACTGCCTACCTCAAATCCCTTCGTTGCGGGAATGGAAAGCATTGCCTTGGCTAAATCCGCTTCGAGGCGATCAAATACGGGCACGCCCAGTCCGACAGGGAGGTTACGTATGCGACATTCGATAATGCCTCCAACAGAATCTCCCTCGCTGCGCATGCCGCGAATGCGTTCCACCATTTTTTCGGCAGTCTCTGGGTGGGGGCACCGCACTGGACTTGCCTCGACGTCTTCTAAAGTAGGGAAGTTCTGAATTGCTGGCATTTCGATGTCGTGGACACGAGTGATGTAAGCTCGTGTTTCAATCTTAGCCGCCGAGAAAAGGATTTTCTTGGCGATAGCGCCTGCAGCTACCCTACCAATGGTCTCGCGAGCAGAAGAGCGTCCACCACCTTCGTGGTTACGAATACCGAATTTCGTTTGGTAGGTGAAGTCGGCATGTGAAGGACGAAACTTATCCTTCATTTCAGAGTAAGCTGACGGTCGCTGGTCGCCGTTCGGCACGTAAATGGCGATGGGTGTTCCAAGAGTTTTGCCTTCGAATACTCCGGACACGATCTTGGCTGTATCACTTTCTTTGCGCGGAGTCGTGATGTCGCTCTGGCCTGGGCGACGACGGTCTAATTCGAATTGAATGTCTGCTTCACTTAGTGGAAGTCGAGGTGGGCAGCCGTCAATTACGACGCCGATGCCGCCACCGTGACTTTCTCCCCATGTGGAGATGCGAAATAATGTGCCAAAAGAGTTACCCATATGGAACACATGCAATGCGTGCCAGCGACGAAGTCAATGCTGACGGAGCCGATGCTTCGTTCGGGTTTTGTAAACACGAAGGAAATGGAGATGAATTAACCGCTATTACTGATTTCACTCTCAGCAAGGTGCACCAACTTGTTCGAGATGGCCCAGCGAGTGAGTGCTGCAACATCATGTAAATCGAGTTTTTTCATGATGTTGGTGCGATGTGTATCTGCAGTTCTGACGCTCATACCTAATTTTGCAGCGATTTCTTTGTTACTAAAGCTCTCAGCGATGAGCTGAATGATCTCTCTTTCTCTGGTGGTGAGTGAGTCCAGTGCGTCATCTTTGCCGCCACTGATCATAAGCTCGCGCATGATATCTATGATGCGCGGACTGAAGTAGGATCGACCTTCGGAAACCAGTGAAATCGCTTTTTCCAGTTCTTTTAAACCAGCATTTTTTTCGATGTATCCAGTGACACCTGATTTTAACAGGCGATTCACTACACTAATGGAAGCGGCTGCTGAAAAGATTAGGATGTTGATCCCTTGGTTTTTGGCTTTGAGGCGGCGTAATATTTCACTACCATTTAAGTTGGGCAGCATGATATCTAAAATGACCAAATCGGGTTCATGCTCTAAGCAAAGTTCGTAGCCGACGGCGCCATCGCCTGACTGCGCGATCACCTTCATGTCAGAATAGCCTTCGACTAGTTGGCAGATCAAGTCGCGCAATATAGTTTGGTCTTCGATTACGATTACGTTCTTCATCTTTATATCTAAGTGACTTGTTGGTGTGGTGGTATGTCTAGGATTGGATAGGAGGGTAGTCATGTAGTGCTCTAGTTGAACCGTAGCTTTTGAGTGGAGATTTTTAACCTCTGATTACACGCATGACTTATATGTCTGCTCAGAATGAGTGCAATCTGGGTCTGTTTATGGCTCACTTTTCACATGTCCTTTACAGTGAATTGGGGGTTATATCCTATCTTTGTTTGTGGGCTATAAGCTAGTAGTAGGGTTTTTATGGCATTGTATGAAGGACATGGGAAATGTTGTCATTTTAAGACCACGGCTTGTATATTCGAAATCAGTCTACAAAGTTGATTTTGCGTTTAGCTTTCTTAAATGAAGCGCAGTTCGTAATGGTTGAATATCAGACAGTCTATAATGCATACACCGCACTCATCGCAGGTCTGGTCACTAGTGTTCATTGTGTGGCAATGTGCGGTCCATTGTCTTGTGCGTTCACACCGACTAAAGCGAATGAAGCAAGTCCGCAATTGGTGCTGACGAGTTATCACATTGCTAAGCTTTTTTCATACGCGCTGGTTGGCACGCTGGCAGGTGGCTTTGGTAGTGCGGTGATTCGTTCCGTGGAAAGCTCTTGGCTGAACTATCTGCCTTGGGTCTTAGTGCTATTTTTTCTGGTAGTTGCTTTTCGATTGGATCGATACATTCCTAAGCCGAAATGGCTGGGAGGTGCTTATCGGAGAATGACTGCTCGTTTTAATCAGTTACAAAAGCCTGTGGCGGCTGGACTTATTGGTTTTGCGAGCCCTCTGTTGCCCTGTGGCCCATTGTATATGATATTTGGCTTAGCTTTGTTTTCAGGCTCAGCGGTTAAGGGGGCGGAGTTTGCCATCGGGTTTGGTTTGGGAACGATTCCGCTCTTATGGTTGGTTCAAAGCCAATTTATGCGCTTAAACGGCCGCATGGGTAGTCAGAATTTGATGCGGATACAACGAACCGTGGCATTTATTGCAGCTCTAGTCGTTGCTTGGCGCTTACGCACAACACTTGGTATCGAGGGTGCTGAAGATTGGGTCTGCCATCCATTTTAATGATGCTTAGTTCCCTACTGAAAAAGCATGCATTCTCGTTCGGGTTGTTTGTGGTCGTGGGACTTGCGTTTGCTTTTCCTAGTCTGGGTTCTTTTGGAAGTGGTTTTCCTGCGAAGATGCTGACGCAGATTGGAGTTGGGATTATCTTTTTTTTGTTGGGTATATCGATCCCGTATCAGCAGCTAAAAAATGGATATCGACCGATGCGACTGCACTTGTATGTGCTTAGCTGGAACTATCTTGGGGTTCCGTTACTTACTGGTCTGTTGCTTCTGATTCTTGGAGATGTTTTACCCCGAGAGATTGTAATGGGCTTTTGGCTGTTAGCTATAATGCCGACGACTATCGCTTCAGCCGTCACCTTTACTGACCTGTCGGGGGGGAGCGTCTCGAACGCAATTTTTGCCACGCTGCTCTCGAATGTGTTAGCGGTGCTGTTGGTCCCAGTATTTGCAGTGCTGTTGTTTTCGCTTGCTGAAGGTTTAGTGGTTGAATTTGTGCCACTGCTGTTGAAAGTCGGCTTGTTGGTGCTCATGCCATTATTGTTGGGGCAATTCTTGCGGCGTATTCATTTTGAGTGGCTTTCAGTAGTGAAACGAATTCGAAAACCAATTAGTAGCGCGATTATCTTATTTATCGTTTACGCTGCGTTTGCACAGAGTGTGTCTAATCATGCACTTAGTGATCTATCAATAGTAGCACTACTGGTGATGCTGGGTGTTGCTATTTTGTTAATGGTTCTCGTCAACCTGCTAGTGTGGTGGACATCGAAATACCTTGCGCTTACTTCTGCGGATCGAGTCGCTGCATTCTATTGTGGCAGCCAGAAATCACTAGCGACTGGATTGCCTTTGGCGGTAATGATACTTGCAGCAGTGCCCGATTCTCAGAATGCCGCTTTAATGGTCATCCCTATGATCGTGTTTCATCCCTTGCAGTTGGTTTTGGCTGGTGTGCTTTCTTCTTGGCTAGCGAGTAAAGTTTAGGGCCGATTCGATGCAGTAGCTAACTGAAATGCCCGTGCGGTAATTGCCTGCAAGATGTAAGCCTTGGTGGTCGCTCTCGATACGGTTCATTGTTTCTAAAAAGCGCTCGTAACCCAATTTGTATTGAGGGATCGCTTGCTGCCAGTGCTTAAGATGGCAGAAGGTGGGCGGTCCCTTGACGCCTAATAAGCTCTCTAATTCAGGGAGCACCGTCTCTTTGAGTTGCTTGATGTGAGCAGTCGCGAGTTCAGGCTGGCGTTCGCCGCCAACGAATACAGTTAGTAGCGCTTCACCTTCTGGGGCTCTGTTGGCGAAGAGTGTCGATGGAAATAGAGCTCCAAGGATCTTTCGTTTCTCGCATTCTGGGACCAGTGCTCCAAATCCATCGAGTGGATGCGAAATGTCTTGTTGTTTGTAGGCCAATGACAGAACCGAGACCGGAGGATAGTCTATTTGGTTGAGAAACTCGAACTCGGCGGCAAGTGGAGTCTCAAAGGGAAGCTTTGAGACCCGAT
>Ga0209533_1004778_pt1 | contig 11669 bp, 11 predicted proteins | sample COG_04_FD_184748 | JGI IMG/M metagenome (GOLD analysis project Ga0209533, IMG submission 184748) | Pelagic Microbial community sample from North Sea - COGITO 998_met_04 (SPAdes) (version 2) | ecosystem: Environmental > Aquatic > Marine > Neritic zone/Coastal water | place: Helgoland, sampling... | reverse complement strand
GGCGCATACAATGCTTTGAGAGTGTAATAGTCAGTAGATCAATAATTAAGCCCCCAAATCAAGCTTGGTACCAAAAGCGACAATTGGCTCAACTGCATTAAGAAATTCGGGCGTACCGCACGCAAAACGAAGCTTTGATGAAAGGTCTGTGGTGCTCCAATCTACAGTACTATGAATGCCAACTTCATTAAGTATCGGAAGTGCTGCCATTAGATCCCAGGTCGACTCGCCGATACCCAAATACCCATCGACTTGGCCAAGGCCTACTTCGATAAGAGACAGCGTCGCAGAACCACAGCAACGAAATGACATGCCCGCGTCTTGAATAACGAAGCGCAGTGTCTCAAGTCGCAAATCAACCGGAATGATTGGATGAAACCCCACGCCGCAAGAGGCGCGCGAGGTATCAAGGCCACTACGCTGAGCAATCAATTCACCATTAAGAGTGCTTTGCAGCCCCACCCCACCCACAAGAAGTTGCTCTCTTAGCGGAACAAAAATGACTCCAAAGATAGGTTGCGCAGACTCATAAAGACCGATTGAAATGGCCCATTGATCGCCACCCCGCACAAAATTGAATGTGCCATCAATTGGGTCAATGACCCAGGTACGACCACTGTTGCCTTGATGTGCAGCACCCTCTTCACCAAAGATACCGTCATTAGGAAAAATCTTTACCAGCCCTTCAGTTAAAAAACGCTCGACATCCTGATCTGCGGCTGTGACCAAATCTAAGTGTCCCTTTGACTCAACTGGAACGCTGCCCAACGCTTTAAAATGACTCAATGCTAGGGCCCCGGCTTCGCGAGCGAGGAGTTCAACAGCAGAAATACTGTGCATTTTAAGTGGCGGGGTCAAAGTTCAACATACCGTGTGTGAACAGTCATGGTGGCAGTCTCCTCAATTTTATGGATGAAGTATGAAAAGGGCTCCTTAGCTTCCAATGGCTCCGGTGCGTCTGGGTCCATCGTTAAAGCATGTTGGAAAGAGGGACCACCACTGACAGCACACCAGACACCATTCCAAAGTGTTTGATACGGACGATGAATATGGCCCGATAAAATTCTAAGTGGGCGAGTGAAGCTCGATATCAGTTTCTCAAACTTTGAATACCCATCTTGCAAAGCCATTTGATCCAGCTTCGTAATGGCGGAAGGAAATGCCGGATGATGCATCAATATTACTGTTAGAAGATCAGTCGTTTCAGCCAAAAGTGCGGCAAGCCAACTAATTTGCTCATCATCCAAGCCTCCGTAAATCTGACCTTCAATCAGGGTATCGAGTGCGATGATCCGAACATTGCCGCAGATTGTCACATAGTCTAATTTTGGTCCTGACAGGAAAGGCAGCTTATTTTTGAAAGCTTTTTGAAATCCAATTCGTGCATCATGGTTACCGGGAACGGCGAAGATTGGAACTTTAATGGGCGATAGAATGTCTTTAACAAGCTCATAGTCTTCCGTGGAGCCTCCATCTGCTAAGTCACCCGTGATCATCACTGCATCGATGTGTGGTGAAAACGTAACTATGTCGTCAACGACTTTTCGCGCAGCGTCAGCGGCATCAGGACGAACCAGTGAGGTTTCGGGTTTATTTGCAAAAATGTGAAAGTCGGACGTATGGGCAATTAACAAATCCAGGCCCTCTCTGTGTAAATTAGCATTTGAGATGACATCATTTAATACCAGCGCGCATGAAGTTGGCAACGAACTGGCGTTGAAAAATAATGAAGGCTATTATTAGGGGGGCAGTAGTCATCAAAGTGGCCGCATTCACCAACGACCATTCTACCCCACTATCAACTGTGGCAAAAACGCTTAGGCCGACAGTCAAGGGGCGTACTTCTGGTGAGTTGGTGATAATCAAGGGCCAAAGGAAATTGTTCCAGTGAAAACTAACCGATACCAAAGAATAGGCTAAATACACTGGCCAAGATAGCGGCACATAGACATTCCACAAGATCCGCCAGGTACTGGCACCTTCAATTTGAGCCGCTTCATCCAATGATTTGGGCACAGTTAGAAAAGTTTGGCGGAGTAAAAAAATACCAAATGCGGACGTCAAATATGGCAAGGCGATGCCAATTATTGTATCGGTTAACCCAACGCGCGACAACGTCAGATAATTTTCTACGATCAAGATTTCAGGTGAAATTAAAAGCTGCACCATAATAAAAGCAAAGAGAAATCCAGCCCACCGAAATTTGTATCGCACAAATGCATAAGCAACGAGTGTGCAAAGAACGAGGTTTGCTATTAACACGATGGTGATCAAAATGATTGTGTTTGCAAAGTAGAGCGAAAAAGGGGCCGCTTGCCACGCTACAATAAAGTTTTCTAATGTCCAGGGAGCACTGAGTTGAAAATTTGCGGAATACTTTTCTTCGTGAAATGCAGTCCAGACAGAATACGCAAACGGTAAGGCCCAAATTGCGGCCAAGACGATTGCAAGTGTGGAAAATAAAATTCTATCAAGGCCTTGTTTCATTGATAATGCGCCTTTCTGTTCAATAACCAGAACTGGGCAATTGCCAGTAATCCAAGTGTAAAAACCATTAGAACGGTTAACGTCGCACCGTAGGCAAAATCTCTTTGACGAAAAGTCACTTCATAGATGTAGTAAAGTAATAGCGAGCTGGAATTGTTTGGGCCGCCTTCCGTCATGACAATTACATGATCAACCAGCCTGAATGCATTTATGAGTGCATTAACTGCCACAAAGATCGTTGTGGGCCGCAGCAGAGGCAAAACAATGTCTAGAAATACTCGCCCCGAGCTTGCTCCTTCTAATCTAGCGGCGTCTTTCAGGTTTGTCGGTACAGCTTGCAAAGCCGCCAGGTAGAATATCATGAAAAGCCCTGCCTCTTTCCACACCGCAACAAACATCATTGAAGCAAGCGATGTATCAGTGCGACCAAGGAAGTTTATGGAGGGTAACCCAAAAATTTCGAGAATTTGTGAGGCTAGGCCGATACCGGGTGCATAAAAAAATAACCAGATATTCGCAACGGCTATCATGGGCAGCATCGTTGGCATGAAGAACGAAAGGCGCATCAAAGCTGTACCCGGTAGGCGTGAATTTACCAATAATGCCATTCCAATTGCTAAACCGATTGCTAACGGGATGGTGCCAATTGCGTAAATTGTACTATTGAAAAGCACTTGCATCAGCCGGTCGTCTTCTATCAGCGTTAAATAATTGTCGGTACCAACGAAACGGGATGGACGTCGCGAACTACCATTATTCCAAAATGAATTGATCATCGCCTGTATCGCAGGATAGTGCGTGAACGTGACCAGCAACGAGCATGGAATGACCAGCATTATCAAAGCCAATCGAAATGAAAGTTTCATGTTCATTGCCAAGGACCTTATTCAGGGCGCGTCAATCAGGATTATTTTGCTCTGCGCAAAGATGCAGATATGCGCAGAGCGAGCTTTGGACCAGCTTACTTGTAATCGCTAAGAACCTTATCTGCACCCTTTTGTGCTTTTGAAAGGGCCTCTGCCGGGTTCGCATTTCCGGTCACTACGCTTTCAATAGCATCGACGAGATATTGCGTGACCTTGGCGCGCTGAAATGTAGCAAATTCACGCTCGGCGTACGCTAATTGGTCCAGTGCCACTAAAGCCTGTGGCAAACGTTTGGTGTAAGCCTTCATCTCCGGCGTTTCCCACGTGTCGGGTCGTGGTGCAACGTAGCCGGTTGCCATACTCCATTTGGCTGCACTTTTGGGCGATGTCATGAACTTGATAAAACTTAATGCAGCGGCACGTTCTTCATCTGTCGTGTCCTGCATTATGTAGAAATTCCCACCTCCAATCGGTGCGCCTGGTCCATCACCTCCAGGTAAAAATCCAACACCCCAATCGAATTCAGCATTTTTTTCGACAAAAGCAAGGTTGCCGGTAGAGGTCCACATAGATGCAGTTTGACCTTCTAGAAATGCCTTGGGTGTATCACCCCAAGTAATCCCGCCAGGCGCCATGACTTCCTCTTCGGCTAGCCTCAGTAAAAACTCAAGCGATGCCAATGTTGCAGGTGTGTCCATTCGCGCCTCTGTACCGGTTTCAGTGGTTAAGACATCACCCTTTGAGACGACTAACCCACCAAAGAGCCAAGCCCCCCCAAGACCAAGTGTAGGAATACGCGTACCCCAGCGCTTCACATTACCACTGTCGTCCTTCACCGTGAGTGCCTTACCAACTTCGATCATCTCATCCCAAGTTTTGGGTGGCGCTTCAGGATCTAGTCCAGCTTCACGAAAGGCGTCTTTGTTGTAATAGAAAACGGGTGTTGAGCGCTGAAAAGGAATAGCATACGTTTTGCCTTCAAACTGTGCGTCCTTCATAAATCCAGGATAGAAACCAGAAATCCATTCTTTATCTTCTTCGGTATTTGCAATGTCCGAAATTGGTAAAATTACGTCTTCTTCGATCAGCGTAAAAAGGTCGATTGACAATAGTACTGCCACCTGAGGCGGCTGCCCAGCATTAGCCGCAGTCAATGCTTTAGTTGTAGTGTCTTCGTAGTTGCCCGCATAGACTGCTTTTACTGTGTGTTGTGGATTTGCGGTTGCCCACTCATCAGTCAAGGCTTGAATAGTTTCAACCGCTGGTGCATTGACCCCGACCGGAAAATAAAATTCTAAATCTGCAGCCGATACACTCCCGGCAATTGCAACCGACAACGCGGTCGCATTCATCATTGTCGCGTAAAGTTTTGATAAAGTCATGTCTTCTTCTCCTTTTTGTGAAATGCCAGCGGTTGATCCACCAGTCTATTATGAGTTCATTGAAATTCGCATGCCTGTACGTTTCGAAAAAAAATGTGTGGCTTTTTGTGGCCAGCCGACGACGATCTCAGATTGTTGGGAGGGCATATAATCGCCTTGGTGTGACAAAATGAATTTCGTGCCTGAAACAGATACGAGGTGGACTAGTGAAACACTGCCCTCATACTCAATGCTCTTGATATTGCAGGTGACGAGATTATCAGAGCTGCCCGGATTAAACCGCATGCTTTCCGGCCGCACCCCAATCAAGATATCGGACTGGTCAATGTTTAACGTTAACCCAGCGATGAGACTAACATCAGCAACTGACAATAAGTTCATCGGAGGTGTGCCAATGAAGCCTGCGGAAAACACTGTGGCAGGAGCTCTGTAAAGATCAGTGGGGGCGCCAACCTGTTCAACCTGACCTGCGTTCATCAATACGATTGTGTCCGACATTGACAAAGCTTCGCTTTGATCATGGGTGACGTAGACGACAGTTATACCAAGAGATCTATTTAATGCTCTGATTTCACTTCTAATCTCTGTCCGAAGCTTTGCATCAAGGTTGGAGAGCGGTTCATCCATCAAGACTAAAGGGCGCTCTGAAACCAACACACGAGCAAGTGCAACGCGCTGTTGTTGGCCGCCAGAAAGTTGCGCAGGTTTGCGTTTGAGCAGTGGGCCAAGCGACATTAAATCCGCAACGCGCTTGAGCGATATCTCCCGTTCTGATTTTACAACTTTTCGAACCTTTAAGCCGTAAGAAATGTTCTCTGCGACAGTCATATGCGGGAAGAGAGCATAATTTTGGAAAACCATGCCAATATTACGTTGATCAGCAGGTACTTTGGTCACATCTTTTCCGTCGATCAGGATGTTTCCACCACTTACTTCATCAAGCCCCGAAACCAACCGCAGTGCAGTACTTTTTCCGCACCCTGACGGTCCCAACAATGTCAAAAAACCGCCGGGTTCAATGTCGAAATCAATACCTTTAAGTACTTCTGTGCTTCCCCAACTTTTCTGAAGACCTGCAACACTAAGTGATACGCCAGATTTGTTCATACCAGTACAAGGTCCAATCCGGCGTTTTTGAGCTGTAGAGTTATTTCATCTTCGACTTCTCTATTTGTTATTATCCCGGAAATTTGATTAAAGCAGGCTGTTTGCATAAAGGCGTTTGGTTTAAACTTGCTTGTATCAGCCACAACGTAACGGCGACGAGTGTTTGAAATGACCTCCCTTTGCACTTGCGAATATGCTTCGTTAGCCACGCTTATAGACTGCCTTTTTGTATCAATTGCCGAGCAACACAAAAAAGCGATATCAAAAGAAAGTGATCGCAATGCCGAGATCGCTAGTGTACCCGTGAATGAGTCATTAACGGGTTGGTAAGAGCCACCGATGATGTAAAATTGTTTAATGTTGTTTGCTTGTAATAAATTTGCAACTTCAAGCGATGTGGTGACATATGTGCAGCTTGGTTTCTTGTAAGTAAGTGCCGCGATAGCGTGTGAGGTCGTTCCCGCGTCGAGGAAAACAACTTCATCGCCAGCAAGCAAATCAATCGCGGCCTGACCAATGCGAAGTTTTTCTTCGGCGCCAACCGATTTTCGTTCTTCATTTGGCAAGTCGACCATTACTCTGGAATTTACCAGGGCACCTCCATGGATTCTTACAACGGCACCTTCCTCATCAAGTGCAGTCAAATCTCTTCGGATTGTCGCCTCGGATACGCCGAACTGCCGACTGAGATCACGGTTTCCCATTGAGCCCTTTGCGCGAACTAGTTCTTCAATTTTGCGACGACGTACGATTGCTAAGTTAAATTGTTCAGACACTTCACAATTCCCTTAAGAGCGCAATAAAAGTGCCCAATTACGATCAACCTCAAACAATAGTAAACAGAATCATGCATAACCGATCATAAATGAACATTCAAGAACTTTCAGTTTTGGTGAAACAGGCCGATTGTAAAAATCAATGGAACCGGGCACATGTTTAACGAGCAGTGCATCTCAGATTTATGATCTTTAATATGCTGTTATAAATAGTAAAATTATCAAAATTATTATCGCCAATGATATCACAACGGCTATCACGGCTTTGATCACTGGATGCGAGCTCTATACAACGGCCGCCTTTTGGCAGGCATGGAGAGCGCTAATCTAAGCGTCGTAGAGCTGTTCTGCATGCTTCACGACACCCAACGCCGCAACGAACGAAGAGCCCCCCCTCACACGGCCGCAGAGCGGCGCGCTATGCAAAGTCTCTCAGGGGTGTGTGGTTTGACCTATCTGACAAAGAGATGGAGCTGCTAACAGAAGCACTCAAATATCATTCAGATGGCTACACAGAGGCCGATATAACCGTTCAGGTGTGCTGGGATGCCGATCGGCTAGACTTGGGGCGTGTGGGCATCAAGCCTGCCCCTCACAGGCTCTGTACGGCGTCTGCGAAGTCGGTGGATGTATTGGAGGCGGCTTATGAGAGGTCAGTGGAGAACGACTGCTAGGCGGCGGAGAGGCGGGCGTTAGATGTCTTAATTCGGTGTCTGGGCGGTTTGCTGAAGACGGGGTGAAGGAAGTATAACCCACGCGGCAAAGGTCGGGCGTCGGGCCATGAGTGAATTAAGACGGCTCGAACAACAAATAGTGGATGCGGGGTTGATGCCTGAGGATTGGTTTTTTAGTCATTATTACGGTAGATTTTGCTTCGATGAAAACTCATGTAAGCGGACTGTTTACGTGAAAGAGGTTTCTCTTCTGCGGGTGTAGAAAGTCCCCATGCGTCAATGACCCCAGACGGAAGCAAAGGACTAAAAATTAGTCGGCCACTATCTTCGAACGATATGTATCCACGGTCGAATAAGCGGTCTATATGGGGCGACAACAGCAGCCCATTGTTTCCATCTAACTTCTCAAAATCAGTGCTCTTTGCCCACGGCTTGACATGGCTTGCTGTTAAAAACCTGCCATCCGTTATACCGCTAATTCTGCATCCAGTTTCATGCCGCTCAAGGTTGTTTCTGTATTGACCTTGCCCAACACGCGATCGGACTAACTGGTATTTTTGAGTAGTATTAATATCAGTCCTATTTTTAATTTCGCGCTCTTGCCCCTCCTCAATTGCGACATTCAGTTGGGGGCCTATAAAAGATAACAAAGAAACTGCCATGACCTCTGGAATTTCGGCTAAGAAACTTGATTTCCAGCACCGTCAGCTCGAATTGGTGAATATCGCTTTGGAAGTAGAGGAGCTAATATATCCATGTGATTTTTAGGTTTAAAGGGGGTATTGAGCTCCTCATAATCAACGCGCACCAACCAGCCATCAATATCCCAAGCATCACCAGCTTTCCCAAATTCTTTTGGTTTATCAGCAGAGGTAGCGGCTGCAGAAACGACACCAACGGTCTTGATGAACGTATCAGCGAATGAAAATATAATATCTCCTAAGTTGGTTTCTGTCATATTTTGGTAAAACTGATTGTAACCTCCGTTCTTATTTGTTTTGGGTGACCACATATAACCACCGCCGACTTCAGCTTTATAAGTTTGGTTTTGATTGACCCACCAGTATCGCAACACGATGATCCTTTAAAAAAACTCTGCTTGCCAAAGAGCTTAAGCTAAAAGCTAATAACATCAACGATTAGTAGTAACTTAGCACGAATTTACTCGTTGCTTGCATCATGCACCGCTATCACCAGGTGCTTAAAGCCAAGAGGACTGACAACACCTCCCAGACGCTGGCCTTAAGAAAGGCGGCAGACAAAGGACCAGACGGCAAGGGCCGGGTGACGGGCCATAGACGAACTAAAGGGGATTGAACCACAGATAGTGGAGGCAGGGCTTTTGCTTGAGGCAGGGCTTTCGCTTGAGTAAGTACATTTCTCCTAAGTCCCCGGCGATGTTAAGTAGTAAATGCCCATAGTTTTCTTAAGATAGCAGGCTGCGATCAAAAACGCCTCTCGATCTTAGGTTGCTGGTAAAGTTATTGGTTTGGAATTACAATTTAGCTTGAGAGAAAAATTGAGGTGTAACAAATGGACTTTCTCACTGACAAGTTCTTGGTTGACCAGAATAATTTTTCTGGGCCAGTTCTGGTAACCGGAGCCGGCGGCTGTATCGGGGCTTGGGTGGTCGCAATACTAGCGCGCTCTGGGGTCAATGTGATTGCCTCTGACCTTTCTTCTAACAAAAGTCGGGCCGCGCTTATATTAGGCGATACTGTGAACGGCTTGATCTGGGAACACTGCGACGTTACCGACTTTTCTGCATTGAAAGCCTTGGCAATGAAACACGACATTTCAGCTATTATTCATCTTGCTGGGCTTCAAGTACCATTTTGCGCCACAAACCCGGCTCTCGGGGCTAGAGTGAATGTAGAGGGTACCATCAATGTTTTTCAATGCGCCAGAGACCTAAATATTTGCCGTACCGTCTATGCTTCTTCTATCGCTGCGCATGGCATGCCACCAGGTGGTGAGTACAAAGCAACCCTTTACGGCGCTTATAAACTAGCCAATGAGCAAACTGCTGGCGTCTATTGGCAAGATTGGGGCGTACCATCAATCGGGATAAGGCCAAACGTTGTGTATGGTTTGGCGCGTGATCAGGGTATGAGTTCACTCAACACAATCGCAATCCAAGCCGCTGTGGCAGATCAAGCCTTTGAAATGCCATTTTCCGGAAAATACAGCTGGCTATACGCAGGTGAGGCTGCAGCTGCTTTCATCGCTGCCGTCACTCGTGATGGCGACGGTGCTCCGGTTTTTGATTTAAATGGTGCATGCGAGACAATCGAACGAGCTTTTGAAATTTTAAAAACAATGGCGCCACAGGCTCAAATCAGCTGCTCTGGTCCACAATTTCCCTTTCCAGCAGACTTTGACGATGGTCCACTTCGCCACTACCTGCCGCACTACCCATCGGTAGACGTAGCAGAAGGGGTTCGTATGACCTACGATGCATTTTCAAAACTCAAGGCGCAAGGCCGGCTCCCCGATCTGCCTTAACAGAGCGTACATCCCATGCTGAAAAAATCTGCCTGACCTCTGCCGACGCTGGCCTGATTTGCTGCGAAAAACTGGCGGCTGAACTGGGCCTGCCGGTGTTTGTCACAATGCCGAATATCCGGCGGTTGATTAATGAGTTGAGCGGGTAAATAGAAAAGCTGTAAAAAAAAAGAGATACTAATTATTTTGATTGCAAACTTTTCAATCTTGAAACTTACAAAAATTTTATACGGTTCTTAAACAAACAAACTTCTAAAGTTGAAATATTTTATTTAAAAATTTTAAAGTAAAAATTACTTGACTTATTCGCACTTGATTCGCTAAATTGATTAAGAAGTAAAAATCTACGGACTCCCTTGGCGGTATTATTGGCGGCTAGCGTTGTCAGAAATATTGCCATTGTACTAAATCTTAACATTCTGCTCATTCAGCTTGTGCTGTTTGGTGTAGAAAGATCAAAGTACGGAGTGATGCCAAATGGCTTTATCAATAGGAACTAACGAAGGCGCTATGCGCGCCTCTCAAGCCGCAAGTATTGCAGCTAGGGGAATGGAAGCCTCAATGGAGAGGCTGTCCAGCGGAAAACGTATCAATTCTGCGTCAGATGATGCTGCTGGAGTTGCAATCTCTTCTCGTTTGTCGGCAGAAATACGGGGCACCAATCAAAGCGTCCGTAACGCTTTAGACGGGCAGGCATTAGTCGCTACTGCAGAAGGTGCGCACAAAGAAGTGGAAAATATACTCCAGAGAATGCGTGAACTTGCAGTCCAAGCAGCCAATGGAACTAACAATGCTGACGATATAACTAATCTAGAAGCAGAGTTTACTGCCCTGAGCACAGAAATCACTAGAATTGGAGAGACCACCACCTGGGCGGGAATAGCTTTAACCGGCACAGACGCCACAGCTATTTCTTTGCAGGTCGGATCAGGGACAGGAACACAAAATCAAATTACTGTCACCATCAATTCAATTAAGTCTGCCGACATAGGCAACGGAACTGACAAACTTTCAGATGTCGTCACTGCCGGGCTAGATGATCTTACGGAAACAAATAATGCAATTACAGTAGTTGATGACGCAATTAAGGAAATAAACACTCAAAGATCAGAGCTTGGGGCTGTTCACAATCGCCTCAATCATACTGTGAACAACCTCACCAATATGTCTACAAATCTATCTTCCGCGCAGGGTCGTATCCAAGATGCTGACTTTGCATTGGAAACGACTGAATTAGCCAAAAACCAAATCCTACAACAAGCGTCAACCGCTATGCTAGCTCAAGCTAATGCTTCTAAACAGAATGTTTTGGGACTATTACAATCTTAGTTCAGCATATAGCTGTGCGTCGTCACTGCCGGGACGGCTTACTGAAGGGTTCGCAGATTGCGAGCCCTTTTTTAAATTGCTTTGGCCGTGAAAACCTACTTTCCTAAAATAGTCAATTGCCTGCACCCTGCCATACACATTCCGCTGTTCAAGCGCCGCATTATAAACTTAGCGCACCGCCGCAAAGCTCTGGTTAAGCTGCGCCGCCTGTTCCTCTGTGGGATAAAGCCGATATTTATATGCCCGGTGCAATCGTCACTCCAACTAACTATGATATGTTAGCAGAGAGGTCGCATGTGTGAAGAGTGTAATTTTGATATTTAAGGTTCTATGGCGACCATTACGTTTCAAGTTGTTTTGCAAATAGTGGCTACGAAATGGCTACAAAACAGTATATAAATTACCTAAGTAACTGATATTATTTGATAATATTTATGATAATGGCGGACAGACAGGGATTCGAACCCTGGAGACGGTCTCCCGCCTACACACTTTCCAGGCGTGCGCCTTCGACCACTCGGCCACCTGTCCATAGGAGCGCTT
>Ga0209533_1004775_pt1 | contig 11673 bp, 12 predicted proteins | sample COG_04_FD_184748 | JGI IMG/M metagenome (GOLD analysis project Ga0209533, IMG submission 184748) | Pelagic Microbial community sample from North Sea - COGITO 998_met_04 (SPAdes) (version 2) | ecosystem: Environmental > Aquatic > Marine > Neritic zone/Coastal water | place: Helgoland, sampling... | reverse complement strand
TACTCGACTTTTAGCCAACACTGCGCTTTATTAGCCAACATGACGCAGACCATTCATACTGATTTTCTCGATGCAGTTGAAGAAATCCCGGCGACAGAAATGAAAAATGCCCACGGGAAACGCCTGCCTAGTATCCTCAAAAGTAAAGGCGTAGCGCGGGTAACTCGTTACGGTAAAACCGATTACGTGATACTATCGCCAGAACGCTACGCGAAGCTCCGGAAAAGTGCCATGACAGCCGATCAATCCCAAATTATCAAAATGAAAGCAAGGTATCAGACTTTGTTGAAAGATATCCGCTCGAACGAGTCGGTAGATGCTTTTGATGCCTTATCGAAGGTTTCGGCGATTGATCTGGGGCGTTCTGTCACAGTCGGCTCAGGCCGTTGATCGCGAATGATGGAATCGTCGATTAATGTATTTGCTGGTGTCAATGGCTCTGGGAAAAGTAGTATTTTGGGGGAATTTATACGTTCCCAGGGAGGCAATTTCTTCAATCCTGATTCCTTTGCGAAGGAGCTAATGGTAGCCAATCCATCCCTGAGTCTGAAAGACGCCCAAATTCAGGCGTGGCAGACCGGTCGAGATGAACTTGAGAGATCCATTGCATCAGGAGAGCAATTCTCTTTTGAAACAACACTCGGCGGGGAAACTATACCACGGATACTGTTGAATGCCGCTCAATCGGGAACCCAGATCTCAGTTTACTATATTGGTCTCAATTCCGTTGAATTAAATATCGAACGAGTCGCTGCGAGAGTTGAACGTGGCGGTCATGATATACCAATTGATAAAATCAGACAGCGCTGGGACGGCAGTATTCTCAATATAGTAAAGCTGCTCCCATCTCTAAATATTTTGCGCGTTTATGATAATTCCATGACTGTTGAAGAGGGGCAAAGTCCTGAACCTGATTTACTAGTAAGCATCACTGAGGGGCATATGGATGGTGCACCTGAAGCGCTCTTTCGGGACGATTTTTCTGAGTGGGCTCAACCCATAGCGGTTGCAGCCGTAGAAGCATTGGGGCACAGATGATCACCCAGCAACTGTATGGCGATATGGATTCAGCCCAAGCCTTGGTGCAGTCCAATAAGCACCCCTCTTTTGTCAATTAACATATTACGCACAATATATATTATGTCTAATTGTGTTTTTCAGGGCGGCCTACCTTTCCTTCATTCGAGTGATTTGTGATCAACCGTAAAACGGTCTAATACATGCATCGTGTAGAAACTTGATTGCTTGCCCGGTCCTTTTAGCTTTTCTGATTTTACACACTTATGACTGCACCACTTTACAATTGGCTCAACGAGCGAACCTCCGGCGTTTTGCTGCATCTCAGTTCGCTTCCTTCTGACACTGGCATCGGCAATCTCGGCGCTGCGGCGTATCGCGCTATCGATTTCATGGAATCCGCCGGCATGCATGTCTGGCAGATTTGTCCACTCGGCCCCACGGGTTACGGCGATTCTCCGTATCAGTGCTTTTCCGCATTTGCAGGCAATCCGTATTTCATCGACCTGGAGCCACTCGTATCTGAAGGCCTGCTCCACGCCAACGAATTGAGCGAACTTCATGCACTGCCCAAGGACCACGTCGATTATGGCGCACTCTATGGCACATTCTGGCCAGTCATTCGTAAGGCCTATGATCGGTTCAAACAGTCCGGAGCCGACCATTTCGACGGCTATGGCTGCATCAAAGCCTTCCGCAAAGCACAATCCGCCTGGATCGAAGACTTCGCTCTCTTCCTTGCGTTGAAGGCGCATTTTGGTGGCAAATGCTGGTTGGAATGGCCTGCCGCGTTCCGCAACGTCGAGAAAGCACGCAAGCACCAACTGTCAGCCGAGATTCTTGAGGTCGCCGAAGCGCATGTTTTTTATCAATATATGTTCTACGGACAGTTGGCGAAGCTCCGCCGCTACGCCGGCAGTAAAGGCGTCCAAATTCTTGGAGATGCACCGATTTTCGTCGCCCTGGATAGCTCCGATGTCTGGGCAAACCGCGCCCTCTTCCAGTTGAAAAAAGACGGCAAGCCCAAGGCGGTTGCCGGCGTGCCGCCCGACTATTTCTCGGTCGACGGCCAGCTCTGGGGCAACCCCCTCTACGACTGGAAGGCGCATCAAGACACGGATTTCGCTTGGTGGATTGATCGTATCAAAGCCAACCTGGAATTCTACGATATCGTGCGTTTGGACCATTTTCGCGGCTTTGAGTCCTACTGGTCCGTGCCTGCGAATGAGACCACGGCGCGTAATGGAACGTGGATACAATGCCCGGGGCTTGAGCTCTTTCAGGCGATCAAAGCAGCCTGCCCCGATGCCAAACTTGTGGCCGAAGACCTCGGCGTGATCACCGACGAAGTGAATGAGCTACGTGCCGCAACTGGCCTCCCCGGCATGGCTGTGCTGCAGTTCGCCTTTGGTGGCGATGCCGACAACACGTATTTGCCGCACAACTACAGCCGTAACACCGTAGCCTACTCCGGCACGCACGACAACGACACGTCACTCGGATGGTATGGCGAGCAGCATGCCAACACACAGGATCACGTGCGCCGCTATTTTAATGTATCCGGTGAGGAAATCGCCTGGGATCTGGTGCGCTCCGCAATGCAATCCACTGCGCACATGGCGATTGTGCCCCTACAGGACTTGCTGAGCCTCGGCTCGGAAGCCCGCCTGAACACCCCCGGTGCACCGATGGGCAATTGGCAATGGCGCTATAGCTCCGAGCAGTTGGATGCCCTGCAAAACGATAGCGCAGCGTATTTGAAGGACTTGCTGAAGCTCTACGGTCGGGCGTAGTTCGTTCCTTCCAGATTTTTAACCATGGATTGCCCCGTATCTTCGATCTTCTAGTGCAGCCGTCGCCAGCGCTCGCCGAGTAGCTCGAAATAAGTGCGTTGGCTGCGCTTCGATAGGCCACTTTCAAGGATACGCCGCTCCCATGCCACTGCCTCCAGTTGATCCATGACGCGTGCGATGGTGCGGGTATTCAGCCCGCAGACCTCCCTTCCCAAATACTCCAGCAAATTATCTCGATTCAAACCGTCGCATCGGTCATCGATCAATAGTGCACTCTCGGGTGTGCTAGATCCTAGAAGCTCACTATTAATGAGACCATACGCAGGCGACAGCTCCACGATCGATCCATTTTGCAGGAGTGACCATTTCTTCAAATGTAAGGTGCCGTTGCCAGTCAACCAACCAAACAACACGCGGTGAAACAGCCGCATTAACTGGATCTTAGGGTTCGTGCAGTAGTGACGAATTAATTGTGCAACCGCCTCCACGGAACCGTCGTATTTGCCCGCTGCCGCTTGGCCTAGCAATTGACAGCAAGATTCCAGCCGCAAGCGTTGAGAATTCGATGCGCCGGAACGGTCGAAGCGCTCCGCCCAAAGCACGGCCACGCCGTCCGATGTCTGAACGCGGCCCACAGTCGCGACGGCAAGCCCAGCATCCCGTGCCAGTCGCGATGTCAACAGCTGATTTTCGACCGCAGCTGGGGAGTCTTTGGGCTCTAACAGCAACCGATAGCTACCATTGGCCTTCACTAGCTTAAATGAGGACTTCTTGCGCGAGTAGACCGCACTCGCGCTGGCCCCGCAACTCGCCAATGAGTAGGTAAATCCCGCAAGGGAGTTAAACGTGGCGAGTTCCGACTCACGATACGGCAACGCATCCGATTCGGGGCGTATACGTGCGCGTCTCAATCCTTTCAGTTCACCGGCCTCACGCCCCTGCGGAGCTACTTTTAAGTCGTTCGGCAGCACAGAGAGCACCCCGGGAAGATCGGCCCCCGTAGCAGCCAACAGCCCCCAATCGCTACGGTCGGTCGCTGCCGAATTCTGCCACTGTTCTAACTGCAATCCCTCCGGCAGCAAGCCGGCGAGTTCAGCCGGCAGGTCGTGCCAATGGCGCGACAAATGCTGAACCGGCCAATTTAGAAATGCCGGTGAGCCCGTATAGCCATCCGTATAGCGAAACGAGATCCCCTCAGCGTCGCGTTGCAATAAGCCGGCAAACTCCTGCCCCACAAACAGGCGCAGACTATCCATTGAGTTGAATCTCCACGCCTAGCGGGCTCTTGCAGTGCACTCCGATGCCCAAGGTATCCATGACCGCGACAAAATTACACAGACTTAAATCGTCACGCCCCGATTCGATTTTGTAGATCACGGACGCGCTCACGCCGCACAAATCCTGCAATTCCAACTGAGTTAAGCCCTGCGCCTTGCGTGCCGTGGACACTATTTTTCCAAATTCACTATATTTCATTACAATTAAACGGAAATAATTGAATCCAAATGCAGCAGATGCAATCAATATATTTAGAAGCGCTAAATTCATTGTAAATCCACTGAATTTTAAAAATCCAGCAATTCCCCGCATCATAAACAATAGATACTGCTCTATCATTTCAATTACGCTTATTTAAGTGCGTTTACATTGTAATTGGCAAATGTAGAGTAGTAGCCAAATGGACATATTTGAGTAAGGACACGAAAACACCCCGGAGAGCGAGTTGGCAATATTCGTGCAAGTTTCAATCACCCCGCTTCGATTGAGGACACGAAGTTCACCAAGCGCTCAGATGTGAGGCGTTACGAAACTTTGTATGCCTGCCTAAAGCAACAGAACCAAAGCGATGAGAATGTCGCTTCTACAACGCTTAACTAACTCAGGTTCATCGGATCGACGTCCATCAAGTCGATCACTTCCTTGTCCATTTTGAAGCTCTCGCGTAAGGCCGCCAACTGGCCGATGACGGCGCTGGCGCTGGGTGCGAAATACCACAATTGAAAGCGATACTCGTCGCGGATCTTTTCGATCGGTGCCGGTGCTGGGCCGCGGATCTCGATCTTGTCGCCCATTTCTTTTTCGACCAATTTCGTCCATTGATCGATATAGAAATTCACCTTGTCGGGATTGCGACCGCGAAACAGATGCCGAATCAAATGCCGGAAAGGCGGATAGTTAAACTCGCGGCGCTGTTCCAACTCTTCGAGTTGAAAGCCATCGAAGTCGGTCTTGCGGGCAAATTGAATCGGCGGCGCGTGCGGGGTGTGCGTTTGGATGACGACCTCCCCCGCCCGATCGCCGCGTCCTGAGCGGCCTGAGACCTGCACCACCAGCTGAAAGGTGCGCTCTGCGGCGCGAAAGTCCTCGATATGCAGCGACATGTCGGCATCGACCAAGCCCACCAATGTGACATTTGGAAAGTCCAGTCCCTTGGCGATCATTTGCGTGCCGACGAGGATGTCGATTTTACCTATGCGGAAGTCGTTGAGAATCTTTCGATACAGGTTCTTTTTCGACATCGAGTCGGCGTCCATTCGATGAATGCGTGCGGTGGGCAGGATTTTTTGCACGATGTCTTCGATCTTCTGCGTGCCCTTGCCTCGCATACGAATTGCAGTCGATTTGCACTCCGGGCAGCGTTTGGGGGCGGGTTCCTGTTCGCCACAGAGGTGACAACGTAGCTTCTTGTCCGTGCGGTGATAAGTCTTCGGAATGCTGCAATGGTCGCAACCCGCGACGTATCCACAATCAGGGCACAGCATACTGGTTGAGAAGCCGCGACGATTAAGGAAGAGAATGCTTTGCTCCTTCTTGTCGTAGCGATCTCGGAGTTTGTCGGTCAACATTCGAGAGATCGGCGACGCGGCCTTTTCGGGGGACGTCTCGCGGCACATGTCGACCACGTGGATCTTCGGCAGTTGGCGGTTGTCCACGCGATTCAGGATATGATCCACCGCATATTTGCCCTTCTCGACATTATAGAGTGACTCCAGCGACGGCGTTGCCGAGCCCAGCACGCAGACCGCCTTGTTGAGGAAGGCGCGGTACACCGCGACGTCGCGGCCATTGTAGCGCGGCGATTCTTCCTGCTTGTAGGATGGCTCGTGCTCTTCATCGACAATGATGAGCTTAAGATTGTGCACCGGTGCAAAAATCGCAGACCGCGCGCCGACCACGACGTGCGCCTCATTACTAGCAAGCGCCTTCCACGCATCGTAGCGTTCACCTTCGGAGAGATGACTGTGCCACACCACGGTATGCACGCCACGCGCTTCCAAGCGCCCGCGCACACGCCCCACGGTTTGCGGTGCCAGTGCCACTTCAGGCACGAGGAAGATCACCCCACCGCCGCTTGCGACGATCTTCTCAATCGCATTTAAATACACCTCGGTCTTGCCCGAACCGGTCACGCCGTGCAGGAGGCGCACACTAAAGTCGTCCTTCTCGATCGCGCCATTGATCGCATCGACGCAGGTGGATTGCTCATCGGTCAGAGTCGGTCTCGAGACCTCGGCCACTGTATCAAAATCACTGAGTTCGTCTTCATAGGCGATGCGCTCTTCTTCGGTGTCAGTTTCGCGTAGAAATCCCTTAGTGATGAGCGCCTCACAAGCCGACGCACTGAGCTTCAATCGCTTGAGCACATCAGCGCGTGCCTGCGGCTTGGTCTGTTGGCGAATAGTGCGCAGCAGCTCGGCCTGCTTTGGGGCACGTTTTTCCAGAGCGGCCAATTCCTCGGCTGTCGGTGCTTTCGCGGCGGAAATGTAACGGCGTTTTTTGACCTGCATCCCTTTGCGAATGCACGCAGGAATCATGGTTTCCAAAATCGCCTCGGGGGTGGACGAGTAATATTGCTGCAGCCAACGAAACAGCTTCATCAGATCCGGCGGCATCACCGGATACGGCTGCACGATCTCGAACAGCATCTTGAGCTTACCTGGTGGCACGTCTTGATCGGTGCCGAAGCGTGTCACGACGCCGAGCTCACTACGGCGACGCAGCGGAATGCGCACCAGCGAGCCGACCTTGATGTCCGCCTGACAGGCTGGCGGCACGGCATATGCAAGCGACTTGTCAAAGCCCGACATGGCAATAACTTCGACGATGCGTGTATCCGGCTGGGATTTATCGTTGGGCATTAGTTTCGACCGCTTTAGCCAATCCCCAATTCATCGCACATGTCCAAAAATGCGCCGTAGTTGTGTAATTCGGCCAGGTCGGGGTCGTTACACATCCAAACATAATCATCGTAGCCGAAGGTGATCGCCGCCCGGAGTGCCTTGAGCGCATCCGCCAAGCGCTTCTTCAGCGCGAGACTGCACGCCAAGTTATAATGCACCGTCGGATCTTCTGGAGTCAGGCGCGCCAACTTACGATCCAAGCGCAGCCCGGCGTCTAATTGCCCCGTCTGCGTGTAGAGGTGAGCCAGCATCGAGACGACACGCACATCCTTAGGCATGCGTTTGTGTAAGTCTTCGAAGAAACTCAGTTCGAAATCAAAATTCTCGCGCTTCATCATATCAGCGATGCTTAGCGCTTCTTGCCGCCTCGCTCGCAGATGCCTGCGGCCTGTAGTTCTTTGCAATGCGCGGATACCTGCAGGCGCTGCGTTTCGACTTCGAGTGCCAACTTGTCGGCCACGGTCTTGCCATACCACTCCATAAAAGGGGCATCGATTTCGAAAATTTTATCACAATCCAGGCAAATCACCTGCGCTTGGAAAGTGTTGGCCTTCTTATTGGCCATGTAAAATTTGTAATCACGCCCGACATCGACCTCACGAATGAGGCTACTTTCGGTCAAAATCGGTAATGCGCGATAGACCGTGGCACGAGACACAGAATCGTCGATTTCACGCGCACGATCCAGTAGATCCTCTGCCGTGAAATGGTCCGGATGCCCATAGGCAGCGTCAAAGATGGCCAAACGCTGATTGGTAACGCGCAGACCTTTACTGGTAAGAAACTCCTTAAAAGTCTCTCTGACACTTTCGATATCTGGGATAGTTGGCTCCATGGATTACTTATTGAGACCGAATTGAGACTAGGAATCTGGACATGGCAAGCCCCCATTGAATCGGCCTCAAAAAATACCTGAAAAATAGTCCAGAAAAGCCTTGATTAAACCGCTCACAACGCTTTGCTCTTCCGTTTTTCCAATGAAAGCCACTATCAAAACACAAGGTCGCCAATTTACTGTAACTGAAGGCGATGTCCTCAAAGTTAACTCTTTCCCTAATACGGAAGCAGGCGACTCTATCGACATCAATGAAGTCCTCATGATCGGTGAAGGAGCAGACGCTCGCTTCGGATCTCCTCTCATCGAGGGTGCATCTGTTAAAGTAACAATCCTCGAAAACAAGAAGGACAAGAAGGTTATCATCTTCAAGAAGAAGCGTCGTCAAGGCTACAAGAAGCGCCGTGGCCATCGCCAACATCTTTCTGTTATCAAGGTCGAATCCATCAACGGATAATTAAACAAGTTTAGGAGAACTTAAAAGATGTCACATAAAAAAGGACAAGGAACTTCACGTAACGGTCGCGATAGTAATTCAAAACGCCTAGGTGTTAAGAAATTCGGTGGCGAAGCAGTTATTCCAGGCAACATCATCTTGCGCCAACGCGGCACACGCTACCATCCAGGCGCTGGCGTCGGAATGGGCCGTGACCACACGCTCTTCGCATTGGTTGCAGGTCGCGTTGCTTTCGATAAGCTACACCGTAAGATCAACATCGAAGAAGCCGTCGCTTAATCGATTTTAAATCGACACATTTTCAAAATCCCGTCTCTTTAAGAGTCGGGATTTTTTATGTCTGAACCACTCGAAGAATTACGCGCTCAACGCGCCCTCATCCAAAAGCACCTAGACTGGCTCGATGCGCAGATCGCCGTCGCCGAAGGTTCGTCCGCGGAGTGGACGCACTCACGCACAGAGCAACCAGCAGCCACAGCACCCGCCTTCAGTGCCGCAGACCGCGCGCCCACGGGCTCCGTACCACCAGTCGCGGAGACGCCTAAAGCAACAGACACACCCGCAGTTCCCTATTTTGATATCGATAAAGATGCCCATTCATCGACGACCTCAGACATCCGCAAGGCGCAGGTCGGCTGTTTGATCTTCTTTGCGATCGGGGTCCTAGGCTTTCTATTCCTACTGTTTGGCCTGCCCAACCTTGTCGATTAGCCGTGATTCGCGCACTGGTGTTGCTTCTATTGCACAAATCATGTGAAGCCATGGCTTGACAATGCTCAATCGTTCACCTAAACAAGTGAACACCATGAAAGATCTAACTACTCGGCAGCAAGAAATCCTCACTTTCATCGAGCACTACGAATGGCGCAACGGCTACTGGCCGAGCATTCGCGAAATCCAGGAGAAGTTCGGCTTCGCCAGCACCAACGCCGTGATGGGGCACCTCCGCGCCCTGGAGAAGAAGGAGAAGATCGAGCGTATCCCCGGCCAGGCACGCACCTTTCGCATCAATCATCCCGACGAGCCCGACACGCCTCAGATCCCCGACGATGCCACCGAAGTCGTCGACATTCCCGTCATGGGCGACATCGCTGCCGGTTACCCTGACCGCGTCGAGCCCGCTGGTGAGATCGGTCGACTGCAGGTTGACATCCAAAGCGCAGGCTTCACCAACCGCCGCAGCAGCTTCGCCCTACAAGTGCGCGGCGAAAGTATGGTCGACGCCGAAATCTACGATGGCGACATGGTCATCATCGAACAACGTGAGGCCTACGACGGCGACATCGTCGCCGCCCTCATCGACGGCGAAACCACACTCAAGCGCTACATCCAAAAAGCCGGCGAGCCACCCTACCTCAAAGCAGAAAACAAATTTTACCCAGAGCTCTACCCCATCACCGAACTCTGCGTGCAAGGCGTCGCTAAAGCCGTCGTCCGCAGTTTGTAAGCAAATGTCGCGGCGGCCCGTGACACAGACATTTCTGTCTGCCACCTCGCCCGCAGGGCCCTCTAGCGGTTGTAGGACAATCCTTTCGTAGGAGAACGCATTGCTATCGAAGGTGAAATAGGATCACGCGATCAGTGCACGCGCTACTGCTTGTGCCAGGCAAGACCACCTTACAGAAGTGGATGCACTCGGTATTTAAAAGGATCGGCATGAACCGTCGAATCCGCACTCCTCCCACTTTCTACCTTCAGCGTTCCCAAATTTCGGCTTTTCAGTATTCCATATTTTCAGTATTAAAATTTTGAGCTTTTTAGCATTTCCCCATTGATCCACTCCCCCTCTACACTTCTCACTTTCACTCGGCGCAGGCCGTCCTCCACTTCAGCTCTCATCCCTCAGATCTCCGACCTCCCTTAAGTGCTCTCACTCTCACCAGTCAATCGGCCAAAGGCCGCCCCTCACTCGGCCACCGGTCGCCCACAACCATCGACTGAGCGCGGGGCTTGCGTCTGTTGCTCAAAGATCCATGTCGGCTCCGATGTAAATTGCTCAAAGAACGCCGCCGCCGCTGGTGCCGTGGGCGTCTCACTCACCAAGCGATAAAAGGCCTGGCCCGCAGGTGGGCTCGTATCCGTAAACGTCATTACCTGCCCGTCGCCACTCTCAGCCAGCGTCACCGCGCCCCAGTCCGTATCAAAATCAGGCCGGCGCTGCAGTGTATACGTCTGCCCCGTCGTCGTCGGCCATGTCAACGTCACTGCCGTCGCCGCGACTACCGGCCCGGCGAGGGACACTGGCTGCGAAATGTTCCAGCCTATATCACTCAACGCGGCCAGATCCAAATCCGTGAACACCTTCAACGTGGTCGAACTGGTAATCGTGCAACTGGACGGGTCCATCAACGCAATTTGCGCGCCCCCATGCGCGGTGCCAAACGAAGCATACGTCAAACTCAACACGTTCAGCGGGTTGTCTGGATTATAGCCCAGTGGCCCCCCACACACACCATCATCTTGCCAATGGCCCCCGGAGCCATCCACCGGCACCGCAGCCCCAAAGGACTCCACACTCCGCGTCCCCTGAAACAAATCATCACCATCGATCTGCGCGTCCCACGAGGCCGCGGTGCCGACCCCCAGCACATGCCCCAACTCATGCAGCGCCACCGAGACAAAATCAGAGGCCCCCATCGGCGGCCGACTGTCCAATTGAAAATGCCATGTCTTGCCCGAGCCAAAAGTCACGGAACCACCCCATGGACCGAAATCTGTCGCCGGATCCGCCAACTCGCCGACCTGCCCCCGCGCATCTACCCGATCAAACCAAGCCTGTGAACTCGCTGAGCCCGACCAGCCGCCCGGACCACCCCAGCCCACAGGCCCGCCCAGCGGACGCCCACCCACATAGACGATGATGGTAGCCTCCGGCACGATCAGCCCCGCGACCCTCTGCTCCAAACCGGTGCCCGGATGCGGAAAAATCGCCGACCAGCTATTGCCCGAGCCGAAGGTGTTTTGATTGATCTCCAACAGATTGTCGTGAATGCGTTCCTCAAAGAAATCCGCCACCGCCCGCAATGCCTCCTTCGAACCCGCTTGGTCGAAAAAGCCATTCGTATCGTAAGTATAGTCCAGTTCGATGGTCAGAGCCGAGGCAACCGATCCGGACAGTAACATCCATGAAAATATTCGTAGGGGACGAATCATAGCTTCTATCAGTAATACTTATTCGGATTTTATCAATACTCCGCACGCACTCACACGTCCCTTTTACGTTTCATTCACGCGGCACCCCCTCCGACTGTATTCTTATAGCCGCAGGGTAAAGGACTTCGTCCCACCCAGGAGGGAATGAAGCACAAAAAATGAGACGCGCCGCGCTATAACGCAGCCATACTATTTTCAACGCGGTTCCCTCTCACTCACGGCGATAGAAAAAGGGGT
>Ga0209533_1004773_pt1 | contig 11674 bp, 25 predicted proteins | sample COG_04_FD_184748 | JGI IMG/M metagenome (GOLD analysis project Ga0209533, IMG submission 184748) | Pelagic Microbial community sample from North Sea - COGITO 998_met_04 (SPAdes) (version 2) | ecosystem: Environmental > Aquatic > Marine > Neritic zone/Coastal water | place: Helgoland, sampling... | reverse complement strand
CATTGTCAAACGCACTTTGGTGCGCTCAATCAGAGATGGGCGGCGCAGTAAAAGACTCATCTAATCCTTTCTTTAAGTCCAGCTACGCCGATCTAACTTCCGTAATTAAGGCCATTAAACAACCTCTCTCAAATCATGGTTTAAGCTATGTGCAGTTCCCAATCAATGACGGGGATTCTGTAGGCATTTGTACGCGACTCATGCATGTATCTGGGCAGTGGCTTGAGAACGATATAGTATTTCCGTTGGCTAAGAAAGACAGCCAGGCTTTAGGGTCATTTCTCTCATACATTCGTAGGTACTCCCTGACATCTATCTTCGGCCTTCCGAGTGTAGATGACGATGCGGAATCAGCTATGGTCAGGGGTGATGATAAGAAGCTAATCACCGACGATCAGATTATATCTATCAAGAAATTACTTGATGAGACTGGTACTGATAACGAGAAGTTCTGTAAGTGGCTTAAAGTAAGTTCTGTTGACCACATATCAGCTATGCACTACGACAGAGCCGTAGCCGCCCTTGAGGCCAAGAAGTGATTATCCTCGATCACGAGCAGGGAACGGAAGAATGGCTTGCGGCCCGTAGAGGTAAGCCATCAGCTAGTATGTTCTCTAAGTTAATTACCATGACTGGTAAGCCTTCTTCTTCTGCTCAAGGCTACATCGATGAGCTGGTGGCCGAGGTTATTACCGGGGAGACAGAGCATTTCAGCAACTCTCACACTGAGCGTGGCACTGCGCTGGAGCCAGAGGCTAGAGAATCCTACGAGTTCATTACCGACAATGAGGTGCTAGAATGCGGCTTTATTGTAGACAATACATTCAGCTATGGCTGCTCACCTGACGGCCTGGTAACAGAGAACGGCCAATCCGTGGGTGGCTTAGAGATCAAATGCCCTGCCGCGAAAACGCAGGCATCGTACTGGAGAGACCCTACCTTAGCTGTAAAGAAATATTGGTGTCAGATACAAGGGTGTATGTGGCTTACCAATAGGGAATGGTGGGATTTGTTTACCTACCATCCCAAAATGCCTCACGTTCTAGTCAGAGTTGACCGGGACGATGAGTTTATAGAGAAAATGGCCGTTGAAGTTAAGGCGGCTGCAACTGCAATTAAAACCCAAGTGGAGAAGAAGCAATGAGTGAGTATGAAACACGCGACAACAGTGGCGCTATCTTTAAGAATGACCGCAAAGAGCAAGAGAACCAGCCTGACTACAAAGGCTCTGCGCGAGTAGGCGGCATTGATTACTGGGTAAGCGTATGGCTTAAAACGTCGCAGAATGGCGTTAAGTTTATGTCTACCGCGTATACGGCCAAAGATGCCCAGGCTGCTCCGGCACAAGCGCCAAAGCCGGATAATATGACTATGGCAGAGCTAGAGTCTGACATTCCGTTTTAGCGTAAAAAAGCCCCCCTTTCGGGGGGCAAACCATAGGAGGTGAAGCAATGCCTCACCCCTCGATAATAACACAGGATTGATAGAAATGACCAATGCAGGTAAATGCTTAAAGATTCTACAGGCTAGGTTTGGTATCAGTAGTGTCGATCTGGCTAAGAATATGGAATGCCACCCGCAACAAGTACTGCGATGGAGAAGCCAGGAAAACATGAAACTGCACACTTTGCAGAGAATATGCCAAATGGCTGACATCACCCTGGACGAATTTTGTGAGATGGATCGGTAGAAAAACAAAACCCCCTGTTACGGGGGCTTTACTTTAAGTCTCGGAAGGACTTATACTTGATGTGCGAATAACAAGTTGTCAAAGTATACCACAAGGTATATATCACAGTAGTCTATTTCACTGTCTGATAACGTCTTTTAACGTCCGATAACGTCTTATTCGCAAATAGTGCTTGGGCTAGAGCAGCCATGAATTGACATGGCCCTTCGGGTGGCGAACTCCATAATAAATGCCATAGTCGCGGTTGACCCTCCGCGCATAGCCTCAGAAGCAGATCGGTTTCTGCTGATGAATAGTTTGGATATACGATACAAGCATTGTTTCAACCGCTAAGTCGCCACGGCCCTTAGATCGATTTTTTTGCTCATGCAAGCAAAAGGGTTTATATTATCCTTAAATAAGTTAACAATAAGTAACAAAGTAAACATAAAGAAACATTTATTATTAGCTGGGTGAGGCGGGAGCCGAGCCATAGGAGATTACAAATGACACAAGAAAGAAGCATGCCATCAAAAGTAAAAGTATTTAATCATTGGTCTAAAATATTAGACGTAGAGATAAGGTCTAAGAAATGTTTTGCGTGTAAGTCTTTAGATACGCATGTTTTACAGCGTTGTCATATAATGCCTAAAAACTTAGGCGGAGAAGACACCGTTGAAAATATTCACTTACTTTGTAGACACTGTCACTTAGCAAGTGAGTTTTTGTATGGTGATAAATACTGGAGATGGTTTGAAAGTACGCGTAAGGATTGGTTTAACATTAGTTTGACTAGAAGTGTTCCTGCAATGTTAGGTCATGGATTGCTTTTGTCATCAGATAAATTGCAAAAAGATGTAGTCAATCAAAACGCTGTTGAATACATGGAGTTGCTGGCTGACTATGAGTTTATTCTTGTTTCAAGACGTAACAGAGACGCATTAAAGGCCGCTAAAGCCAGAGGCGTGAAGCTGGGCAATCCTAGACTAGATGAGTTTAGGAACACTGACACAACCAACGCTAGAGCCGCAAAAATAAGAAAGGCCAAACAACGTAACGCAGACATACTCTCCGTTATTAATGAGATGCGCGACAGCGCAGGAGATTCCTTGTCTCTGAGGGAACTAGCCAAGATGCTAAACGATGCAGGATATAAAACGTCACGCGGCAAAGAATGGCAAGCCACTAGCATCAATAGAGTGCTAGAATCAACAAGTATAAAATCAATATGAGTGGCAAAGGCAGTAAGCAACGCCCTACAAACAAAGCATCATACGATAGTAATTACGATGCAATATTCAATAAAGACAAAACCCCACAGGAGAAGAAAAATGACACAAAGAGAAAGAATCCTAAATTATCTAAGTGAAGGCAAAGAGTTAACCAGATTAAACTGCTGGGATGAGTTGGGAATACTAGAAGCCCCGGCAAGGATAAGTGAGCTAAGGTCGAAAGGGTATTCCATAGTAACTGATATGGTTGAGGTTACTAATCGCTATGGAGAAGCTGTCAAAGTTGCCAAATGGAGTATGCGAAATGATTACTAAATGCGGTAGTGATTGGCAGCCAACGCAGGAGATGATGGAGGGGTGGGCTAAAACCTGCCCCGACATCAACCTCCAAGTTCATTTAGGCAGGATGACCATGTGGTGCCAGGCTAACCAGGCTAAACGCAAAACGATGGGTGGAATGTTTAAGTTTGCCAACACCTGGCTAAATGGGGAGCAGGATAAGGCTGCTAGGGCAAAGGCCTCCGGCCACAAGAAAAAGAATAGTATCAGAGCGCAAGGTATCGATGCAAAACTGAGAGACATCACCTGGGTGCCTGATGAGTCTAAGCTTATGATGCGTAGCTTCTATCTACAGAAGATTGGCTTTTATCACTATGACGGGAAATTTTATGAGCAATAAACCAAGCAAGTTTACGCCTTTTAAGGGCGATCACCCTTACTTTAAAGATGGCGTGGCTTATTGTCACATGGACTATTCTAAGTGGACGTTTGATAACGATCCAAGGAATGGAGTAATTAAATCGACTATCAGTGGTCGCTTAAAGGGTAAGAAATACTGTGAGCCACATCACTTGTTACCCGTGGTAGATTTCGCAGCGCAAAGCGAAGCAGTAAAGAAAATGAGGGGATATTGCAAAGAAGCTAGACTGCGAGTGTTAAACGCTCCAAGGTTAGAGAATAGAATTGAGCAAATATCTATGGATTGGTTAAGAAAGCCACCAATTACTATTGATCCTAATTACACGGATAGGAAATGGCGATGACCGCAGAAGATGTAACAGTTAACAGTGCTGACAGTCTCAAAGCGTTTATTGACTTGGTAAGGCAACAGCATGAAGAGCATGGGGTGATGACCTATCGATACCACAAAGGTAAAAGGCGCAGCCCGGTACAGAACAATAGTTTGCAAAAGTACTGTCAGAACTTAGCTGATGCCTTAAATGATGCCGGTTTTGATATGCGCCATGTATTTAAAGATGATGCTGACATCCCCTGGACAAAGAACAGTGTAAGGGAGCAGTTGTGGGGCGGCATACAGAAAGCTCATACCGGCAAGTCCAGTACTACTCAACCAACTAGTAAGGAATATATTGAGATTTATGATATATTAAACAGGTACTTAATAAATAAACACGGTGTTAGCGTACCCTGGCCATCTAATCCTGAATCAGAAATGATCAGAAGGAAGAAGAATGAGTAAGATTGATCCGCGAGTACTAAAGGAATTTGCAACTACTGATAGACATCATCAAATATTAGATGCGGTAATTGAAACTGGGTCAGCCAATAAAGCGGCAAAGAAGATTGGCGGGTCAAGAAGAAACATAGATAAGATGCTCCGCAGGCTTGAAGCCATAGCCGCCAGCAACGGAGTATCACCCCATAGAGATTTAGTCCACCAGACCGCAGAAGGCTTTGAGGCCAAGCGGATATCCACAGCGTATAAAGATGACGGCTCTGTTGCCCTTCAATGGGTGATACAAGAGCCTCAAAAGCGCGATATTAGAGCGAAGATCGATGCCATGATGGAAGGCATGAAAGACGATCTAAAAGGCTACATAAAGCCTACTAAAGAGCCTAAAGCGGTAGATTCTGATTACTTAGCCATGTATATGATTGGTGACCACCATTTTGGCATGCTCGCCGACTCAGAGACCAAGATGGACAGCGACGACTGGGACATCAAGATAGCCACACAAATTCTTATAGATTCGACCTCAAGACTGACTAAAAGAGTAGGCAATGCTGAAGTTGGCTTGCTTTTAAATGTTGGTGATTTCTTTCATGCTGACTCCAGCTTTAACACCACCACCAAGGGAACTCCGGTAGATGTAGATACCCGGATAGGCAAGACATTTAAGCTTGCTGGTAGACTGTTTAAGGTTCTTATTAACAAGATGCTAGAGACTCATAAGAAGGTGGTTGTGGTTAACGTGAGGGGCAATCATGATTACGATATGGCCTGTCACCTGTCTAGCTGTTTAGAGCTTCTGTACGACCAAGAGCCGCGAGTAGAGGTAGTCCCTAATTACTCAAAGTTTATCCATTATCAGTGGCACAACAACCTATTCGTATTTCACCACGGGGATAGGATTAAGCATGAGCAGATACTCCAGGCAGTCATTAAGAATCTTGATAATGAGTGGAGCCAGTCTAAGAATAGGTATTGCCATCTAGGGCATATACACCATCACACAGCGCGTGAAGTAGGGTCTATGCACTTCGAGCATTGGGGCAGCCTGACTTCCACCGATCAATGGCACTCAGATTCTGGCTACTCAGCAGAGCGATCAATGACTACTGTGGTTTACCACAAAGACAGCGGTGAAGATTCTCGCGTGAAGATTAAGGTAGGCTAATGGACAATGTCATTAATTTCCCAAAGATTGGAGTTGCTGCTACTAAATGCTTTTGTGAGTGCGGCAATGGTCTTGAGTATTGGATTGGCGATGATGGCAATGGTTACGGTATTTGCACTCATTGTAACCTTGGATATCCTACAAAAATTAATATACTTGAAGCGGAGGAAGAGGAATGAGCGCGCTAGACAATCAGGTAGGTGGAGATCATTACAAAAACAAAGCGATCCAGCCTATAGAATACATAATGGCTAACAAGATGGATTTTTGTGAGGGCAACGTGGTTAAGTATATTACTCGATGGAAGGATAAGGGAGGGGTAGATTCATTGCGAAAGATTAAGCACTACGTTGATTTTTTAATTGAACGAGAGATCAATGGCGAAGCGTAAAAAGACTACGGTCGCCCAGGAAGTAGACAAGGCAGCCAAGCTCTTACAAAGGCTTGTAAGGCTAAAGGCATCTGATGACAACGGATACTGCACCTGCGTTACCTGTGGAAAGGTAGATCACTACAAGGCCATGCAGGGAGGTCATTTCTACGGTCGAAGGCACCTCAGATTTAAACTCTACGAGGAGAATATCCATCCTCAATGCCCTAGCTGCAACCTGTACGGCATGAAGACTACCAAAATACAGGAAGCCTATCGTATCTACATGGATGACATGTACGGGGCAAGACGCATCAGGGCAATGCAGAGATTAGCCTGGAGGCCATCGCCAAAGTTTAACCGTGAGGAAGTCATCCAGTTTGCCCGTAATCTCAAGGAACAGATCAAAGAGCAGGAATGGCGCATCGGAGAGATGTAACAAAAAGGTTTACTTTATTCCACAGTTATGAGATTCTATATCCTCATTGAATATAAAGAGGGTAAACAAATGCTTTTAGAAGATATATTTGAAAAGTCAGCCAGCCACTTAATCAAGCAAGGCAAAACGTCTCATTCAAAAAACTTAGATGATACCTGCGCGTACAGAGGCGACGATGGGGCAATGTGTGCCATTGGTTGTTTGATCGACGATGAAGCGTATGACTTTGTCATAGAGGGTAAGTCTTTTGACATGCCAGAAGTTGAAATGGCATTGAGGTCTAGTGGTATAAATTTAGATGATGATGAATTTATTTATGCTCTCCTATCAGACCTGCAAAATATACACGACGAGTATAAACCAGAAGTGTGGCTGCATGAGTTATATCGTTTAGCTGACCGATATCAGTTTAAAATGGTGGAGGTGTAAAAATGGATATTAAACAAAGAGAAGAAGTCGCTGAGGCGCGTAAAGATTTTGTACTAGCTATGTTTATCGTTTCGGCTATCGCGCTTGCACATAACATGGCATTCAACGATTGTATGAACATGGGGGTGTGCTAATGAGCTATCACCTACTGGATGATATAGTTGGACTTATCCGAGATGAGAACCCGATGTGGGAAGGCAACATTATGGAACTTAGTGATGATGCTCGCGACGCTATTGCATGCACCTGGCTACAAACGCATAAAACATGGGCTGACGATGTATTTCCTCATACCATTAGTGATCGTTACGATTTCGCTTTAGCGATGCTGTACGGCCCTTATGGGTCATCTGGGATGATGTCTCAGATGTTAGTTGAGGCTGCTGAGAGAAACGCTAAGGATGTAGATAATGATGCTTATGTTTCCGATGCTTTAGATGACTTTGAGCATTTGTTATTTAAACCGGAGTTACTTGAGACTATGAGAGATAAAATCTATCTTTATTGCGAGGGTACTTTGTTTGAGGCCGTGCAGGACAGCTATATAGATATGATCCATCAAGAGAAGATAGACATGGGGGTTCACTAATGAGCGTTAAAGATATGGTTAAAGATGCTAATAGATTAGCTGACAAAGCAATAAGAAGGTCAAAGATTGAGACGATGGGCAGCACGTTTAGAGAATGGATTATGCAGCCAGTTGTAGTTTATAGGCTACACTTAATTATTATGACATCTTTGTTGTTTCTATTTATTGGGCATGAGATACTGAATTACTAGCCGAAGGTTTAACTGCCTTTCCCCGCCAGATTGATCTACTGGTGGCTAAAATAAGATCAGGCCAAGGCTCCCTTAGCCTTTGACCCAGATTAGTCCACTGGGGAGCCGAAACGGACTATTATTTACCAAAGCCGAGTGATGCTATGAAAGTCAAAATATATCAATTGATCCAGAAAATAGTGGAAGTTGGTACAGAGGCTGGCTACAACAGGGCACACAAGCATACCGATACGCCTGATGCTGAGTTAATAAAGTACCACATACAGGAGTACATAATGAATGGGTTTGACGAAAACTTTACGTTTGATTTAGAAGAGTAGTATCCACACAAGTTTCTAGGCTCGTTAAAAGTCGTTGCGAGCCTTACCCCCACCCCTCAGACCGATTTGTACTTGGCTGGGGGGTTTTTTATGTGCTGATAAATGTATAGTTTTTGCAGTAATAAGCGCATATTTTTGTATTATGTATACAATCTGTACGCAATTCCGTACTTATCACTTAACAATGTATATTGCAGTATACATACAGGTATACGATATATCATTACTGGTATATATATCATCCAAAACAAGCATTTCAAATCATAACTGATCGTCTATACAATGCCGCCTTAACTCACCAACAAAAAGGGCAAGAAGTGATAATTTACATGATAGTCTTTGTAATCCTATCTCTCGGCGCAGTAGCTGCTGACAACATAACATAAACATAATATTCCTTTTATAGACATAAATGATTATAATACCCTCACAAACCTACGAGGGTATGTTATGACTACAATATCGAAAAGCCTGGAAGATTGTTACGACTTCGATCTGAACGATAAGATTGTAAGATTCGATGCCATCATTAATTCTATGATGACCACTGATGTCGCCAGGGATAAGCTTAGGCAAGAGATTACTGATTGGCAGGATGATGTGAGCAACATGGTAGATGAGCTATCTGAAATCTACCCTTATGAAGGATTTAGAGAGTTTGCTGCAATGGCTGAAGAACTATTCGGAACGGAAGTTTGATATAATCAGCTTAGAGGGCTGGTTATGATAAGAATAGATTCGGATGAAAATGTGCATGATGCTGATTTAGATTTGGTTGAGCGGTTTGCAGAAGCCCTGATAGACCAAGATAGAATAGCTATGCAAGAAGTTCTATATTTGCTAGATGAGCGTATGTCAGGTGACTGCGTTTGTCTGGCTGTCGATTGTATCTGCGGAATGTGGTCGTGACGGCTATCCCACGGGTATCCCATGGTTACAGTTTGAGATCATTTTGATGGCTAGTTTTGTATTCAAAATAGAGCAGTTCGAGCAGTCCCTAAATCAGCTTGAGAAAGAGCAGCTCCCTTTCGCATTGATGAGTACCATGAACGATTTGGCTTTCGGCATGCAAAGGCAGATCACAAAGGAAATGGACAAGTATTATGACGGCGGCGCTACCCGGTGGAGTAAGTCAGGTATCGGCGTTTATAAAGCCAGCAAGAAAAGACTTTATGCTGCCGTATTCACCAGGGAAAACAGAGAATACCTGGCCACAACTATATTTGGTGGTGTAGTAAATCCCTTTCCTCAAATGGAGTACCTGGTTAAGCCAGGCGCGCAAAAGCTTAACAAGTACGGAAACATACCCAGAGGGTCTCTCAAAAGAAAGGCTCAGAACAAAAGCAAGTACTTTGTCGGCAAGCCAAAAGGGTCAAAGCGAAGTCAGCCTCATGGTCTCTATCAAACCTATAAGCGTAAGGCACCTAAGTTAATTATCGATCTCAGCGATAAGAGCCGATATCAGAAAGGCTTTTTCCCTGCACCTAAGATCGCCGCCAAGTACTTTAAACAGCAGCACAATAAGATGTTCATGAAGAACTTCAAGCGCGCTATGAGGACAGCCAGGCCTCTATCTAGACCGACTGGTTTCTAAGCTATCCCATAGCTACAGCTTTAAACTATTCCACAGCTACAGTTTTCGGCTATCCCGTGGCTATCCCACGGGTACAATATTGGGAGACTTTGGGGGCAAAAATCTACGCAGGCCAGGCGCGGCGCGGCTTGCGGCTATCCCATGGCTATCCCACGGATACAGTATTGGGCGAGTTTAGGGGGTCGAAAATGCTCCAGGCCAGTGCTGGCGCGGGTTTCAGGCTGTTGGGCCGGTGAGGATCGGGGCAAAATTGGGGAAGGCCGGGCAGTTTTTTAGAATAGCTGGGCAAAAAGGGGAAAAAGGCGCAAAACACCAATAAAAGGCCAATAAATAAACAAAAAGAGTGTTATTTGTGCGGATACTGTGCATATAATGGGCGCAAGCCGGAATGACCCGGCCCATCAAAAAAAAGGGTTTTATTATGAAATGTTCAAATAATAACGTATTACAGGGCGATTTTGATCGCCGCAAAAGAGAATCGAACGCCGCGCAATATATTGCGCTAAAACAATTTGAGAGGGCGCAGGATCGCGGTTTTATTTGGGATGGTTTCATGATTTCGGCGGTCGTTTTTATTGGCGTATTGGGTGGTCTACTCATTACCTTAATGGCGGGAGCGTAAAAAATGAAATTATTATCTATCAATGCAAGTAATACCAAAATTAAGAAGACGCAGGAAAAGGAATTTATTAAGACGCGTTTGGCCTCACTGTCTCTATACCCTGATAATATAATTTGCCCCGGCAGTATTCCGGCAAAATGTCAGGATGGGTGTTTAGTATCTGCCGGTCGCGGTCGATTCGATAATGTGGCAAATGCCCGTCGCGCTAAAACCGAATATTGGCATAATGATCAGGCCGGATTTCTGGCGCAATTGCGAAAAGAGTTGGCCAATTTTGACAAGTTATGCAAGCGCCAAGGGGTGCGCGGTGTTGTTCGACTCAATACGATATCAGATATAGCATATGAACAATATGATATTCCTCAATCGTTCCCGGATTTGAAATTTTATGACTACACCAAACGGGTTAAGCGAATCGGCAAAACGCCAACCAATTATGGTTTGATGTTTAGCTATTCCGGCGCGCAGTCATACAAAAAACAGGTAGAACAAATGCCTTCCGGTTATCCGATGGCCGTAGTCTTTAGGGATTCATTGCCCACACATTTTATGGGCCGTCCTGTAATTGATGGCGATAAATCAGACCTGGACAATTTACGTTCAGGCCATAGTGTTGTAGGTCTATTAGCAAAGGGTAAGGCCAAAAAGGACACAACCGGCTTTGTTGTTGATTCTAATCTGATCGCAATTGGGGGCTGATAATGCTTACATTAACAAAAACAGAATGGGTAGAGACATATATCCACATAGCGCAGGAAATCGGCGAAAGATACCATTGTTTAGTTGATTTTGATTCCGATGAATGGGTAGATCTATGCAATTTTGCAGAGGAAATCATGCACTCAGCCGGAATAAATATGGGGGGTGAATAATGACCGATGCACTAAAGGAATATAAGAAGCGAGAAAAGGCAAGAAATAGGCGCGCAGATATGGATAGAATAACCCGCGACATAGCAAAGGCGCAGTTTGACCGGGAGAACGAGCGCGACCACGTTATCTGCTTAATCAATTCAACACTTGCGGCCCTAGCGATAATAGGGGCCTTCACCATCTACGCAATCAATCCCTAATCAGTACCCTTTCAAATGCCCTGCTATATGCGGGGCATTTTTTTGCCTGCGACAAATGCCCGGCCAATACAACATTAGCGCGCGACAATACGCAAGGCCACAAGTCCCGCCAGTACTAGCGCGCACAACAGCCCCCCATAGAAGCCATTCTCTGCCCGTTTAAGGGCCTATGCCCCCCCCATCTATATAACCAGCCCAATCTGTAAAGAATCGCAGAGATCGCAATCCAGGGCCTGCTAGGGCCTTACTGTATGTTTGAACAGTGTTTAAAAGTGACGTGCATTTGACGTGCTTTTTTGGCTTGGATTTGGTCGGGATTCGCCACTCTGGCCATTATTTGTGTATAGATTTGGTATAAATTTGCCACTTTTGATGCTTTTTGGGGGTGTTTTGAGGTCGTAGGTACTCTGACAGGCAAGCCCCGTGGGTAGTTTCGCGCCGCGAGTTCTTTTTAGAGATAGAATTTACGAAACCTAATCACAAATGTTACCTTACATCGCAAAATGTT
>Ga0209533_1004767_pt1 | contig 11683 bp, 19 predicted proteins | sample COG_04_FD_184748 | JGI IMG/M metagenome (GOLD analysis project Ga0209533, IMG submission 184748) | Pelagic Microbial community sample from North Sea - COGITO 998_met_04 (SPAdes) (version 2) | ecosystem: Environmental > Aquatic > Marine > Neritic zone/Coastal water | place: Helgoland, sampling... | reverse complement strand
ATGTACTTGCTGAAATAATTAAAAAACTGCAATTTTAATGAAAGGCTGGAGAAAATGTAAAAACTGCGGCACGTCCTTTGAAAAAAAGCGACCACTTCAGGCTGTTTGTTCTCCGGTTTGCGCTTTTGATCACGCTAAGAAACTCAAAGCAAAGAAAGAGAAACGCGAATGGACCAGCCGAAAGAAAGAACTGATCGAAAAAACCAAAACTTTAACCGACTATAAAAAAGACCTACAAACGGTTTTCAATAAATTCATTCGGTTAAGAGATAAAGCTCAACCTTGTATTAGTTGCCAAAATCCAGACCCAAAGAAAAAGAACGCTGGACATTATAAAAGTGTTGGTTCACACCCAGAGTTAAGGTTTGAAGAACTTAACTGCTATTTACAATGTGAATACTGTAACACCTTTTTACATTCAAATACTATTGAATACCGTAAAAACCTAATCAAAAAAATAGGGATTGAAAAGGTTCAATGGCTGGAAGGAAACCACGAGCCGAAAAAGTACACCGTTCAAGACCTTCAAGACCTAACCAAACACTACAAAACCGAGATTAAAAAGCTAGAGCAAAAAAAATAATTCAATAAATGCTTTGTTAACTGTTATTTTTGTTTACATTTAGTTATTGTTAAACGAAAAATAAATCATATGTCATTACAAATTGGATTCGCAAATAAATTTTATACTTTATGGGATGTAACTTCAGAGAAACGTTATGCAACTGACTTGAATGGAAGGCATTATGTTAGCGGTATTAATACTACTTACACATACTATCAAAACCTTTCTACTGACTTAGATAAGGCTAAAGAAAAAGCTATTAATAAAGGATGTAAGAGTTTAGATTTGAATACCGAATTAAGGGGTAAAAGAAACAGCTTTGAAAGCTACAAAAAGACAGAAGAACAAAAGGAAATCGAGGCTTTAGAACGAGAAGCAAAAGAGAAAAATCAGCGTGAGTTAGAAAATCAAAAGGCTTTGGAACAAGCAAAACGACAGGCAAAATACCAAGCGTTTATATCGGAGTTTTTGAATGGTAGAGGGTTTACTACTTGTAGTAATTTTTCTTTATATGATTATGACAGAACAGAGGTTACAATTAAAATGGTTTTTGAACCAAAAAACGAGTATGAGAAAGATGTTGCAGAACGTAAACCTTACGGGGTAGAAATAGTAGTCCCAGTAAATCCAGAAGATTTAATTAGGAGAGAGTACAAGGGATATGAATATTTTGTTTTAAAGGGGTTTCGTTCAATGAAAAATAAAGAAGCCTTTATTATAAATAATGAATTGAAATTTTCATAATAGATTTAATACAGAGAACAACAAAGCCCCTTAAATATCGGAGGGGCTATTAAAACCCAGAGAAAATGAAACTAAAAACATTTAAAGACCTAGAGTTTAATCCGCACCCAAGCGGAAGAGGAGAACAAGCAAAAACAAATCTAAACGGTTGCTTCATTTGCGTAAATAAAGGCGAAGATTTTGAATGCAGCTTTGATACGTTTGAACTTTATTCGGATCGGTTAAAACCGTTTAGCAAGGTCAAGGGATATGCGACAGTAACGCAAATAACTACGCACATGGTTTATGTGCAGAAACACCCAAAGAAATGAATAAAAAACGATACAATATATTCAACAAGCACAGCAACAACGAAGGAACTTTTAACTCCTTGAAAGAAGCTTGTGAATGGGGCGGCCTTAATTACGATTCAGTCAGAGCCTCAATGAGTAGGAATAAAAAGAAAGTTTATCAAAATCAAGTTTACATATTAAGTCCAGAGAAATGAACGAGAAAGAAATACAGAAGTATATTAAAGAATTATTAGCCTATCAATTTGCTGGTGTATCACCGAACGGAAGCAAATTAAGCGAAGTGGATAACATTAGAATCTCTGAGGAGGTTAGAAGTTTTCAAGCTGCATTGAGGTTGATCCAATCTACAAAAGTAAAAACCAGAGGCAGTTCAGAATGTAAAATGCCTTTCAGAAAAACACCTTCAAAGGCTTGGTATACAGAAAAGCTACCAAGAACAACAAGAGATATTAACGAGGAACTAGTTTAACTATGAAATTCGACGTTAAAACAATAAACAGAAGGTATCAAACCCGAAAGGGATTAGAAGCCTTTAAAACGATTTTAAGCAAGGAAAAAAGAAACGCTGAGAAGCTGGAAGTATTAACAATTCAAAAACAGAGATAAAATGAAAGAAGGAAAAATGGTTATAATGACCGCTGATGATAGTACAGAAAAAGAAATGAGAGAGTTTCTTCAACAAAGAATTGAGGGTGCGGTAGTAGCACTTATTGAATTAGAACAAGAGGAAGGAATACCAGTAGACGGAGTTTCAATACATATAACTGGTGCTGGAATGACTAACGGTAATTTTTTAATTGATTTAGTTATAACTCCAGACGATAATTCTTTAATCAGTGGAATAAATGGTTTTAATGAAAATCTAAACGATATAAACTAGACTATTATGAAGGGAAGATTTATAAAAGCAATAGAGATAGAGGACGGTGATATTTTTTACACCCAATTGTCTTATTCTATGGATAACGATCATTTAATTGGTGATGATTTTCTTTTAACTGGAACAGACGTTATACTAATTGCAGACGATACATGGGACAATCCAATGCTGGTTAATGGTGGTCATTTATTTTGGTACGACGAGGACACAGTAGTTTTTAAAATAGGACATTATTCTAATATTGTTAAAAAAATGGGAGGGTTAAAATGAGTTACTACAATACAGTAAAAGAACAAGGAGAACAACTATCAATCTTCAAGAAACGAGCTAAGAAGCAAGACGATAAAATTCTGGAGTTCTTCCAAGATAATCCAATGGTTGAATTTGGAGCGAGTCAAGTTTGGAACGCTTTGTTCTACAATTCAGTACCGATTACAAGCGTTCGGAGATCAGTTACTAACTTGGTCCAGGATAATAAACTTGAATACACCGGAAGGAAACGAAAGGGAGTATTTGGAAGGAATGAATCTTTAATACGTTTGAAATGAGAAACAGCGACAGCGCACCAGACGACGAAATCCTGGACAAAGTAGAAGTAACATTTAACAAGACACTAGCAGTAATTGTAGCCACTACCTTTCTTAGTGTTATTTTATGGGCGGCTTTTAATTAATTTGTATATTTGAATCTTATAACGGGGGTATACGTTATTAAAGAAGTTTATTTAAAGCCTTGTTCGTTAGTAGGAATACCCTCCGAAAGCGATACAAGGCTTTTTAATTTAATAGTTTATCGGTAGCTTAAAACCGTTATAATTATGGCAAACATTGATTTAAAATTTTTAGACGCAACGGGTGATAACTCTTGGGTTAAATGTGAGTGTGTAGAATGTCCAGATAGTGGAGGTAAATTCATATCAATTGAATCATTTAATCACGAGAAAACAGTTGTATGGCTAGACATTACAACAGCGATAAAGTTCGCTAAGACCGTAAGAACAGAAATTAACAAGGCTAAGAAAGAACTGGAGGATCAAAATGGCTAAGAAACTCACAAAACGAAAAGCCTTTAATTTCCTTCGTTCTTATTTCGACGTTCTAAATGAAATTGAAACAGATAGCGACAAACTGAACTACCTTCTGGCAGTTATTAATAAACAGTTTTTAGACGAAGATCCGAAAGACTTACCATTTATTGCAAACCTTTGCTATGAGAGCCAAAGACACTCAATAGAAACCAGTATTAAAGGTTATAAGGATAAAACAAAAACAGACTTGCAAGGAAATAAATTAAACCCTATTGAACCACCTAAACAACACCCTTTGCAAGGGGGTAGGCAAGGGGGTACGGTAGACCCTTCGCAACAAGAGAAAGAGAAAGAGAAAGAGAAAGAGAAAGAAGAAAGTAAAGAGGCGGTTTTTAAAAAAAACCTTCTAACCTTTCAAGAAAACTATCCTTTAGAAATGCTTGAAAAGTTTTTTTTGTACTGGACCGAGAAAAACCCTAACGGAAAAAAAATGAAGTTTGAAATGCAAAATACTTTTGATATTGAAAGGCGGTTATTGACCTGGTCTAAAAACGAAAAAAACTTTAACGGTAATAGCAACGGAAAAATGACCTTAGAAAGAAAGCAAGAATTGAACAGAAATATTTTAAGTGAATTAATGGAGGGCAAAAAATGAGCAATTTATCAATCATAGAACGTTACGATTTTAAAAACCTTTCTCCGGACCTTACAAAAAGTCAATTAGAAATTATTAATGCTAGGAGGTCTGAAACGGTTAAAAGTTTGATCATAGAAAATAGTGCTTTGTTTTACGCTGAAATTTTAAAAGCGTTTGATTTGGCTTTAATGTTAGCTGGACATAAGAAAGAAGAAAGCGACTATTTTAATCAAGTAAAGGCGTGTTCAAAGGCGTTAGAAAGTAATTTTAACATTGGAAAGTATGGAAGTATAACAGTCAATGAACTAAATATAGCGGTTGAACGGGGTTGTTCTGGTCAATACGGTGAGTTTATGGGTATCAATTATGTTACTTTGAATAAATTTATTTTAGGCTATGTCCAGGAAATGAACGAGGCAATTACAAAGCAAAGACTTTATGAGAACGATTTAAAATACAAACGGGACCAGAAAGAAAAAGCCGAACAAGCCCGAAAGGAATACGAAGAAAGTTTCGAGGGAATAATCGAAGCCGATATTCAGCAAAAGAAACTAAACCCAATGGTCCTGGTTGAAGATTATGGAAACGTCAAGTTTGCGAGGCTAAAAAATGAAGGCCGGATAGTAATTACAGAAGATCAAAAAGAACGGTTAAAACGCGAAACCTTGACAATGTATGCAGAGCAAGTAGGAGAAGAAAGGAAAACCCACAACGGAAAACAAGCAGCTTTAAGTTCTAATCAAATAAAAGTAGTTTATACCCCACCAAGCAAAGAGGATAGTAAGGTTGCAAAAAACAGAATTTACAAGATATTATCTTACAATGAATGGTTGAAGGAACAAAAAGAACTAAAAGAAATCAATTAAAAATTAATAACTAAATTTGAATTATCATTGTAGAAAATAGATAGAAGGCAAAAGAGAACTAGGTAAAAAGTGTGAACGAATAGAATAAGCTATGCCAACAGAAAAGAACATAAAGACACCAGAAGAGTTGTACATTCATTTTGAATCGTATAAAACCGAAGCGAAAAACAATCCATATCTAAAGCACGTTTTTGTAGGAAAAGACGGGAACAGTAAATACCAAGAACTAGAGAAACCATTAACTTGGGACGGGTTCGAGATATGGTTAAGAAAGAACGAAATAATATCAAGGCTTGATCACTATAAGGCTAATTTAGACGGTAGATACGCTGAATATGTGTACATCATACGCGCAATAGACCGAGAAATTTACAACGACAAATATTCGGGGGCTGCTGTTGGAGTGTATCATAACAACATTATAGCACGCGATTTAGGGTTAGCCGAAAAGGTAGATAACAAACATGACTTTAGCGGTGGAAACGTAACCTTTAAAGTAGAAGGTGAAGAGCCAGAAGAACAGTAGTCAACCTTTTAGGGTAAGTAGTCTTTTTCAAAAAAACTATGAGATTCCAGAGGGGAAAGACCTAACCATTAATAGGGGCGGTACTTCAAGCGGAAAAACCTATTCTTTAATGCAAGGCTTTGCAGTAAGGTGTAGGCAAGAACCAGGAATCATAATAACCGTAGTAGGTCAAGACATACCTAACCTAAAAAAAGGCGCAATTCGTGACCTTAAAACAATCCTTAATAGTTCTGAATGGCTACAAAAAGCAGTAGATTACTACAATAAAACCGATAGAATACTTTACTTCAAGAACGGTTCAATCATTGAATTTAATTCTTACGACGACGAACAAGACGCGAAAAACGGTAAACGTGACTATTCCTTCTTCAATGAGGTAAACGGTATATCTTACGAAATATTCGAGGCTATTTATGTACGGACTAAAAGACATACTTGGGTAGATTTTAACCCTTCTGGGGAGTTTTGGTTGAAGGATAAAGGATTTGAGCAAAGGGATAACGTTAGGACCTTTAAAAGTACCTACAAACACAACCCTTTTTTAGACCCTAAAACGATTCAAAAAATTGAGGACTACGAGCCAACAAAAGAAAACATAGCCAAAGGAACAGCCGACGAATACCGCTGGAAAGTGTACGGGAAAGGGGAGTATGCACCACTAGAAGGGGCTATCCTTAAACGCTGGAAAAAAGGAAAATTTAATGACGAACTGCCCTATACTTTTGGCCTTGACTGGGGTTGGACCGACCCATTTACATTGACTAAAGTAGCAGTAGATAAGAAAAAGAAAATTATTTACGTTAAGCAAATAGCCTATGCCAGCGGCCTATCAATGACTAATATAAAAACGATCATTGAAAACAACTGCACAAGGCAAGACTTAATAATTTGCGATAGTTCAGAACCTTTAAATATAGCTGAGTTAAGAATGTACAACGGAGGCTATAACGCAATCAGAGCGTTTAAACGTCCGGGAATAGTTCAAGAGCGTTTGCGTTGGATGCAAGACTATTTGATAATAGTAGACGAAAGCCCAGATATTGAGAATGAACTAAATAACTATATCTGGAATGATAAACGGGCTGAAATACCAATAGACAAGTTCAATCATTCAATTGACGGGTTTTCGTATGCGTTCACTTATTGGCATTTGAAGAATCGTTAAATATAATAGAATGATAGATTTAAGACTAGGGGATTGCCTTATTGAAAGCGATAAAATAGAAAGTGGTAGTGTTGATTTGATATTAACAGATTTGCCTTATGGAACTGTTAAAGATATTAAAAACGTAAATCACGGAATGAGTGGTAAATGTGATTGGGATGAAGTAATTGATACAAATGAAGTTTACAAAGTTGCAAATAGAATATTAAGAAAGAATGGTAAAATGGTTTTATTTGCTCAACAACCATTCACAAATGAATTAATAAATAAAACCCATATAAATATTCCATTTTGTTATTCTATGATTTGGGAAAAAGACCATTTTGCAAACGCATTAACAGCTAAAAAAGCACCTTTAAATTATTATGAAGATGTTTTAGTTTGGTATAAACATTATGATTTAGAAAGAAAACACCCTTTAATCGATTACGCTAATTATTTGAGAAAAGAAACTAATTATAATAGAATAGAATGGAATAAAAAACTAACAAATACAGTTCATCATTTTATGGAAGCAAGTCCAAAAACAAAGCATTTTAAACTATGTCCAGAACACACTTATAAGCAAATGATTGAGTATTTTAATATAGATAAATTGAATGGGTTTATACCATACTTAGAACTCAAACAAATAGACAACGAATTTAAAAAGAAGTTTGCAAGTACCTTTAATTTATGGGAAGGTAAAAAATACAAAAGCAATATACTTAAATACAAAAAAGATTACACAGGACACCACCCAACACAAAAACCTATTTTATTATTAGAAGATTTAATTAAAACTTTTAGTAATGAAAATGATTTAGTAGTAGATTTAACTATGGGAAGTGGCTCAACTATGGTAGCTTGTCAAAACACTAATAGAAATGGAATAGGAATAGAACAAGACCAAAAATATTTCAAGATAGCACAAGAGCGGATTAAACCATTAACACCCAATAAACAAACACAACTAAATTTATTGTAATTTTGCCAAAAGTGTTAATATGGCATATCGGGACTTAAGCAAACTATCTAGCAGGGAATTATTCAGCAGGGAATTATTCAGCGCAGATCAGTTTGTTAAAATTGGTGAAGGGTTTAATGGTTCTACAATTTCAGACGAAAAAGCAATCAAAAAAGGCTACTTAGGTAGTTCGGTTGTTTACTCAATAGTCACACGAATAGCCAGAGGAGTTTCAAGCCTACCGATTTATATTTACGACAAGACCAATGGTAAAGAAATTGAAAGCGGAGAAGTTCACGACTTTGTTTTTAAGCCGAACGACAACCAAAGTTTTAACGAGTTTTGGGAGCAGTTAGTTACATTCTACACTTTAACCGGAGAATGTTACAACTACCTAGACGCTGAATCAATAGGGTTTTACAAAGGTCAACAGTTAGTTCTACCGCCTCAAGCAGTAACCATAGAAACAGAAACAAATAGCATATTTTCAAAAGTCAAAAGCTATAAGTTTAACGACGGAGAAAGGATAAGCCCGTTAGATATTGACTACGTTATGCACGTTGCAATGAATAACCCTTCAATGCAAGGACTTAAAGACAAAAACGGTTTAAGCCCATTACAATCAGCGCAAAACATTTTAAACGCTTCCAATAATGTAGAGATAGCACTAAGCGAATACTTCGAGAATAGGGGCGTTTCTGCATTAATAACACCTTCAAACGAAGATCCGTCAATGCCAATGAATGACGACGACGAAAAAAGCATTTGGTCCGCATTGAAAAGAAAAATAGGTGGGGCTAAGTCTATGAACGCAATGAGATTTTCTCGTAGGGCTTTAAACGTTCAGCAACTTAATGCAAGTTCAACCGATATGCAAACCATAGAGAACAAGAACCAACTAACGAAAGACCTTTGTAATGTTTTCGGGTTTCCAGCAATGCTGTTAACAGGAGAACAAGCTACTTACAACAACGTAAAAGAAGCAGAAGCTTCAGCGTATAACAACAACTACATACCAACCTTCGAAAAGATAGCGGCTGGATATGAGCGAAAGTTTTTATCTAAGTTCGGAAACTATTCTTTAGGTATTCACAAGGAAAAAATAGAAGCATTGAATCCTTCACCAACTGAACGAGCAAACCAAGCAATTAAATTGGTTGACGCTGGATTAATAACACCAAACGAGGCAAGAGAATCAATAGGCAAAGAAGTTTTAAGTGACAAAGAAATGGACAGCGTAAAGCCTAAAGGTTCAAATGTTACAATTTCAAATGTTTAGTTATGGAAAAGAAGAAACTTACTAAAGAGCAATTGAAGAAATTGAAAGCTGAAAAGCTAAAGAAAGTTATCGATAATAAAATCATAAGGAAATGAGCAAAGCCGATATTAAAAAAATGATTGCTAACAAAAAGCAGTTAATCAAGTTAAAGAAAGCAACTTTAAAAAAGTGTGACGTTATAGAATTAAGTTCTGCCGCTGAAATTACCAGCAAAGGAATGACTGACAAAAACGATAACGAAAATGAAATTTACAGAACAATCGTGGGTAATACCTACGGCTTCATGGATAGCCACCAGGACGTACATATCAAAGGAATTTTCACCAAGTCAATACAAGAAAACAAAGAAAATATCCTACACTTACACGACCACGTTCACCAATTAAGCGCGAAAGTTGGAACGCCTTTAGATACTTATGAAAAAGAGGTTAGCTGGTCCGACGTTGGTTTGAACAAGTCTGGTACAACTACTGCCCTTTTAATGGATAGTAAGATTGAAAGGTCGAGGAACAAAAACATTTTCCTTGATTATAAAAATGGTGCAATCAATCAGCATTCAGTTGGTATGCAGTACGTTAAGATTGAACTTGCTGTAAACGATCCAGAAGAAAAAGAAGAGTTTGCTACTTGGGAAAAGTACAAAAACGAGGTTATAAACCTGGACTTAGCAGAAGAAACGGGCTTTTTTTGGGCGGTAACAGAGGCAAAGTTGATTGAAATTAGCTGCGTTATACGAGGTTCAAACGAATTGACACCAACTTTAGACGCTTCAAAAGGCTTAGAAGAACTAACAGAACTAAACGAAAAAGCCTTAGATAACCCAACTAAAGAAAATTTATTGCATTTTTGTAATCAATTCAAAGCACTTCAAGAAGGTGAAGCCGTTGATAAAACACTTCCAAAGGTCGAGAAGCCGCAAAAGAAAAGTAATCCATTATTTAATCATTTAACACAATTAAAATGAAAGATTTTAATACATGGTTGACGGCTGAGAAAAATTTAGACGAAGCTGCAATCAAAGAATTAAGCACAGAAGCACAAGCAAGCCATATTGCTGAGTATATGAGCAGCGTGGCAATGAAAGTAGACGAGGCTGTAAAGTCTGGTGTATCAAAAGAAGAATTAGCTGAACTAGGCAAAGAGCAGTCAAAGGCTTTAGCTGAATTAGGCGCAAAGCACGAGGCTATTTTATTGTCACAAGGTGCTGCTATTAAGTCAGCGGTTGAAAAGTTGACTAAAACAGAAAGTTCTCAAAGTAAGTCTATCCTTGAGCAGTTGAAGGAAAAGAAAGAAGAATTAAGTCGTTACAAGAATGGTGAGAGCGTTAAGATTACGCTAAAAGCCGTTGGTGATATGTCTATCGCTGGTAATGTAACTGGACAAATACCACAAGCTGAAAGGCTACCTGGTATGAATATGGTTGCTTCAAGGGAAATCAAATTCTTAGACGTTCTTCAATCTGGAACTATCTCTTCTAACCTTGTTGAATGGGTTTATCAAAGTGGTAAAGAAGGAACGGCTGGTCAAACAGTAGAAGCGGCACTTAAAAATCAAATCGACTTTGATTTACTTGTTGGTTCTCAAAAAGTTGAAAAGACAACTGCTTACATTACGATCACTGACGAAATGTTAGACGACGTAGAATTTATGGCTACTGAAATCAACAACGAATTGAATCGTGAGTTATTGAAAGCTGTTGAAACTGGTGCTTATGGTGGTTCTGGAACAAGCCCACAACTAAACGGGGTTTTCACTACTGCAACTGCATTTGCTGCTGGAACTTTTGCTTTAGCAGTTGATAACGCTAATGAAGTAGACGTTCTTACAGTAGCAGCAAATCAGATCAAGATAGCTGAACAAGGAATGCCGAACTATATCTTTATGAATCCTTCTGACGTTACCACTTTAAAAATGGTAAAAGTTAGTTCTACTGATAAGAGATATGTGGAGCGTTTAGCAATGGTAGCTGGTTCTTTATCTTTAGACGGAGTTCCAATTGTAGAAACTACTCTAGTAGACGCTGGCCAATATTTGATTGGTGACTTTACAAAAGCACATATCAGAACTAAGGCTGGCGTTTCAATAGACGTTGGATATACTGGTGACAACTTCATTAAAAACTTTAAGACAATTAGAGCTGAATGGAGAGGCGTAGTTTACGTTAAGAACAACGATAGAACTGCATTTGTTAAAGGTGTATTTGCAGCTGACAAAGCAGCTTTAGAAAATGCATAGTCTAGTTTAGAATATAGTTAAAAAGCCCCTTCATATTGTTGGGGCTTTTTTTATATCTTTGAGGCAACATAAAATTAAACAGTTATGAGTTTAGAAGTTGAAATAATCAAGGTAAGAGGTAAAAAAGTAAAAGCTGGCAAGGCGCAGCATTTTGTAGTTGGTCAAGTTTACGAGCTACCTAAATGGAAAGCTGATTTAGTTATTAGTAACGGTCAGGCTGAATTAGCAACAGAAAAAAAGAAAGCACCAGCAAAAGCGAAATCAAGTAAAAAATAAATTTTCTTAATATTCTCTGTATTAAGTTTCTCTGGTAAGAAGTCCTAGCATTAATTTGTTAGGGCTTTTTTATTTAACTTTGTATTATGCAAGAAGAAATGATCCTAGTCGAGTTTCTAAAAGACTATGAATATAGAACGGTTGACGATAAAGGCACTCCAATTTTAAAGACTATCAAGAAAGGCACTAAAAAAAAGATTCTAAACTATGCAGTCACTAGGCTAGTGAGTAACCCAAATAATGT
>Ga0209533_1004766_pt1 | contig 11683 bp, 4 predicted proteins | sample COG_04_FD_184748 | JGI IMG/M metagenome (GOLD analysis project Ga0209533, IMG submission 184748) | Pelagic Microbial community sample from North Sea - COGITO 998_met_04 (SPAdes) (version 2) | ecosystem: Environmental > Aquatic > Marine > Neritic zone/Coastal water | place: Helgoland, sampling... | reverse complement strand
CCGAAATTGATATGATTAATGAGTATTATAATAGGATTAAAATTGCTTTACAAGTTAAACATAAATTACTTGAAGATATTAGTGATGAAAAAACCGAACATAAAACACCATACCGTGTTGACTCTATAGTACACGATTTTGCTGGTGGATTATGTGATTATTTAAATAATAAATATAAAAAATTACCTATAGAAATTAGTGATTCATTTGTAAAATTATGGGAAATATTATCGCATTTTAATCTTATACCTGAAAAAACACAATCACTCAAAGTATTACATCTTTGTGAAGCACCAGGTCAAATGATATTATGTGTTAAATATTGGATAGAAAGTAAATGTCCTAATTTAAGTATGGATAATTATGAATGGATGGCGAATACATTAAACCCTTATGAAGCACAAAATAGATATAGATTTAATAAAGATGTATCTAAAGATATGTATGGTTTAATTAAGCATAATTATGATAAATGGTTATGGGGTTATGATAATACAGGTGATATTACTAAACCTAATGTCATTAAATCTATTAAAGATGATATAAAGAAAAAATGGACTAATAAAGAAAAACTCGATTTAGTTATAAGTGATGGTAGTATATCATTTACAAATAATGATAAATTAACAATACAAAAACTCGATTTTGCACAAGTAATAGCAGTTTTGGCTTGTAGTAGTATTGGTAGCGATTGTTGTATTAAACATTTTATACCTTATGTTAATCTTGAAGACCCTAATTTAAATTTAAATAAAAATAATACTAATGATAAAAATTATAGTAAAATACTTAATGAAAGTATTACAGAAGATGGAGATTTATTTATTAGTTATTTATATTTATATTATATATCATTTGATTCTATAAGTTTATATAAACCTAATAGCAGTAAGTCTAATACAAGTGAATTTTATGTTGTTGCTAAAGGTTTTAAAGGGATAGAAGAAAACTATCTAGATAGTTTACTTAAAATAATAGATAACTTTCAATTAAATAATACTCTTATTGATAAAAATAAAATACCTAAAACATTTTTATCTCAAATCAAGAATTTTCTTGAAAATATGAGTAATACTAATATATTAACTATTGAAAAAGAGAATTTATTATTAACTTGTTATAAAAATAATGAAGATAATAATAAAAAAGTTAATAAAATATTAAAATGTGATAATTTTTTTGAGAAAAAGAAAATTGATAGTATAACACTACCTAAATACAAAGAATGGATTAAAATATTTAATTTTCAATAAATAGATAATTTATTTAATAACATTATAAGTTTTTATTTTTAGTATTTATAATTCTTTATTATTAATAATATTTATAATTTTTTATTTTTTATTTTTTGTAATTTTATTATATTTTAATAGTATAATTTTATATATTACTATAAATTATATATTATAAATAGTATTAAATATTAAAATGGCTAAAACAAAATATGGTTCCAGATACAAATCAAAAAAAAATATTAACAAATTAAAAAAAACTAAAAAACATAATAGTTTTACAACTAAACCAAAATCATTACGTATTATATTCGAACATTCGCCTAGTTTAGAAAATGATGCTATTATTTATAAAAATGAATTTCTTAAACAAGGTTATAAAGTCGATTTTAAATTAATAGAATCTATACATCATACAAATAAAGGTAAAAATGAACCCTATTATGATGTTAATTTATTCTTAGAACAATTACCTTTTCATTGTAAAAAAAAGTTCCCTTCTAAAACTAATCTTTTTATGCCTAATAATGAACTTTTTATAGATACAAAAAAAGATAATGAAAAACAAGGCAAGAAAGATAAATACGGTAAAGTATATACATATGATAGATATGAAGAATTAAAAAGTATTAATTATGTATTATGTAAAACAGAAATATGTTATAAATTCTTTAATTTTATTAAAAAGGAAAAGTATAGAAATAATATATACAAATATCAAACAATTTATACTAAATTTACATCAGTTATTAATGATAAAATTAAAGAAATTGTTGATAAATATAATCATAATAATAATCATAATAATAATAATACTCCAGATATAATAGACCCTAATTTATTTATACATTTAGCAGGTAAATCAGGATTTAAAAATACACCTGATTTAGTTCATTGTTGGATAAAGAATAAGGGATTTTTAGATATTGACCCAGATATAAAATTAGTCATTACGTGTTATGAACATTGTTCTAAATGGTTTTTTATAACATTAAAAAAATTTTATAATTATAATTTTGAAAAAGACACTGATGTTAATATGAATCATAAAACCAATATTGCTATTTATAAAAATATGACTATTTATTTTAAACCAATCAATCCATTATTTCATTATATCGATAGTATTACCAAAGCAAATATAGCCATTTGTATTAGCAATAAAGAAGGTTATGGTCATTATATTAATGAAGCCAGATATATGAAAAAATTTATTATTACATTAGATAATCCACCCATGAATGAATTAGTAAAGGATAAAGATGATAAGAGTAGAAGTGAAAGTGGTAGTGGTAATGGTAATGGTATTGTTTTAAAGAAAAAAAATAAATTTATAAAACAAAATTACAAAGAAACACGTTTTAATTTTACAGAAGCCTATCCAGATAGTGATGAATTACGTGATAGTATTATATGGTGTATTAAACATAAAACAGAATTGAGAAAATGGGGTAAAAATGGAAGACAAATGTTTCTGGATGACAAACATTTTTATGAAGAGAAGATGAAAATATTTATAGGGAGTAAGTTATAAATGGAATTATAAATTATAATGGATTATTACGTAAATTATTAATAATAGTATCCTTATATGTATTAATATGTTTTTCAATTTGATTATAATTTGACCTTATTTCATCACCTTTTGATGATTTTGATAGAATACAAATACGTTTAGTACATTCAGGAGTTAAAAATATAGTATCACTAGGTCTTCCAGCATTTTCTTGTTTAGATATTATTAGTTTATAATCAATATTTTTTTTATATGATTCTATAATGGTTCTTTTAAGTGAATCTTTTCTTAAATTTAATAATATTAATATAATGTCAATATTTATACTAAAATTATTAGTATCATTGTTATTATAAAAATTAAAATAAAAATCTATAAAATTTTTACTTACACCTGAATTATTTTTTAAATACATAATTAATGTTTCATTATTAAGATTTTGATTTGAATTAATATAATTTATATTATTATTAATTTGTATTTCATTGTGTTCTTCTATTCTATTATTTATAAAATTACTAGTAATAGTATTAAATTTTACAGGTATATATTCTTTTATTTGTTTTATTATATTTTCTAAATTTATTTGATTTTTAGACCATAATAATATATGTGCTTTAGTCTTATCTGTAGATATTCTATTTGCTCTGCTGATTCTTTGAATAATATTTACAGGATTATTATTTGGATGTGTTAAATAAACAGAATCACACTCTGGAATATCAATCCCTTCGTCTAATATATGGACGTTTAGCATAATACTTATTTTGGTTTTATTATTTCTAAATTTAGTTAATGATAAATTACGCTTAGTTTTTGTTGTGTTATAATTTATATTATAAATACCTAATGTAAATTCAAAATAAATATTAATCGTTTTCAATATATTTTCAAATAAATCAGCCTCTTTAATACTTTTTAAGTAAACTATACATTTTTTAATATTGATAGTTTTTATACTTTCTAATAGAAAAAAAGCCTTATTTATTAATATTGTTTTTTCTATTATACTCGTATCAAACTTAATATTAGTTATATGTTCTATGATTTTATCATTATTAGGGTAGTAAAAATTATAATTACATATATATTTATTTTCAATAGCATATTTCCAATCTAATGTATATTTTATTGTTCCAAAAATAGTAATGTAATGGCTTTCACTATCATAATTTTTAGGTGTAGCACTAACAAATAAGATTTTAGAATTACTTACTAATAATTTATTTATTTCATTATGATTATCAAATATATTAGCATTACTTAAATTATGACATTCATCAATAATGATAAACGTAGAACCTTCCAATTTTTCTAATAATTTATTAATAACATCACAAGAATGAAAAGTAGAACCTATAATATTTTTATTTTGAGAAAGTTCAATTGTATTTATATCTCTTGTATTTTGTGAATTAATAATTGTATAATTTATAGGTTCTTTACACGTAGAATAATAATTTTTATAGTGTGTAATTAATTGTTCTGTGGTAGATATTAAAGGGCTTAATAAAATAATATTTTTATAATTTAATGATATTAAATATGTAATAAGTGTTTTACCTGTTCCACAGGGCATTTCCAATATACTTCTATGTTCTGTTTTTAATTTATTATAGGCTTCTATTTGATAATCTCTTGGTTTAATATCTTTATTACCAATTTTTATATAAGGTAAATTTATATATTGTATCTTTTTCTTTCTACATTGTATTTGTGATGATAATATACCAGAATAATATACAATAGGATATTTAATACTATTTTCAGCAACAAAATTATAAAATCCAGATAAATCTCCGATAGTAATGGTATTATCAACACCTAATGTAGAATAATTTTTACATTGAATATATTCATATTCACCGTTATCTCTTTTACATAATATATCACAACCAATATCATCACATTTATTTTTAATGTCTTTTATAAAATCTAATTCTAGTAATATTTCACTAGGTATATCTTTCCATAACCAAGAATTAGTATATTTTTCTTTAATTATATCTCTAACATATATTTCATAATTAGTTCCTTGTTGTAGTAAAGTTTCCATTTTCAATTAGTTTATATCAATTATACATACATAATATTATAATTATATTTTTAAGTTGTTATATTTATTATTAATAAAAGTTTTACACTCTTTAATTTCTTTTATAATATCTTCTAAACTACTATCACATATAATTTCACTTTTACTACTTAATCTTTTTAGAATATTTAATGATAAAACACATTTTTCTAGTTGTTTTTTATTTACATTAACATTTTCTTGATGCACTAATTCTATATCTGGATGACCTATTTTATATGTTTCTAATCTTTTATTTAAATCAGTAGCATAACCTATTTTATAACATATTTTTACTATACCATCTCTTAATATTCTTACTTTTAATATATAAATAAACCATTTACCAGATATATTATTATATTTATTATATTTTTTACTAGTTAATCTTTTTATTAATTGTTCTTTTTTAATTAATGTTAATTTATGTTTTAAATTTTTTAATTCTTTTCTATCATTTGAATTAAATTTAAATTGACCGTCTTCTCTTAATTTAGGTAAAATATTAGAAAATAATTCATCTTGAAATTCCTTAGCTATTGGTTTATTTGATTTATTTAATATTACATAAATACCTGCTTCATCAACTAATTTTAATTGTGGATGTAAATGTTTTCTTGTTTTAATATTATTATTTATAATTAAATTATTACGTAATTGACTATAATTAGTAATATGTTTTTCATTTATATCTAATCTTTTAATTTCAGCTTTAATATTTTTATATCCTAAAGCATTAAATATATCACGTAATGAAAACCATATTTTCTTATCTTTATCATAAAAAATTGCGATATCTATATTATTTAATGTTATTAAATTATCAAATAACTTAATAATTAAATTTACAACTTTACTCATTTTATTATATATATATATTATTTGTATTATAATAACATAATATATTAATTTTAATAAATGATTACATAAATGAACCTCTTTTTAATTTTTTTTAAAAAGAGATAAAAGGGGCTCATTTTATGATCCCCTTTTTAAAAATCTACAAAATAAACAAATCCACAATGAAGCCTATCCAGATAGTGATGAATTACGTGATAGTATTATATGGTGTATTAAACATAAAACAGAATTGAGAAAATGGGGTAAAAATGGAAGGCAAATGTTTATGGATGACAAACATTTTTATGAAGAGAAGATGAAAATATTTATAGAGAATAAGTTATAGATTTTATATTTTTTTAAGTTTTTTATAATTTTATTAAATATTTATATAATATAGAGTATAGTATAAGTCATATAAATTTAAAATGAAAACAAAAGTAATGATTAAAAAAAAAAGTAATGTGAGAAAATATAGTCGTAAGGTAAAGAATAAAAAAGTTAAATATAGTAAGAAATTAATGAGTGGTGGTGCTCTTTTATCACCATCATCATCCCAAAAACCCAAATTACTCCAACCACACCAATCACAAAGACAACCTTTAGTTTTTAAATTTAATAAACCTTTTGAAACAAAAATAATGGAGTTATATGAATTTAGTAAATTAGAAGCAGATAAGGATTATATTAGTCAAATTTTTAGAAAATTTAAATATTCTTATGCTCAAACAAATCCAGCATATAAAGAAACTGATTCAATATTATATTTAAAAAAAGATGAAGTTGATAAAGAAATAAATCCTACTGAAGTATTCAAAGTATATGCTCCTACTAATCAAAGTATTAGCATAGAATATAATGATGATAAAAAATTTAAAGATATTGGTAAATTTTATGAAATTACACCTTTAGAATTAAGTGTAGATACTATGCAATTAGCAGTAAATACTGGTAAACTAGAAATTAGTACTGATAAAGATGGAAATTCATATTTAGGATTTGTAGATTTTCCATCTTTAGTAATTACTGAAAAACCTTCAGGAACTGGCTTTAGTTATTCAAGTAGAAAAAATGCTACTTGGATTAGTGTTTATGAACAAGAATTTGAAGAAAAAGATAAACTATTTGATTTAATAGAAACAATGGATGGAAGACACATAGAACAATCTACATTTGATAGTGAAATAGAAACTATTGATGTGAAAATAAGTAAATTAGATAAAACTATTTATAAAGATAGTGTTAAAATTAGAAAATTAGAAGAATTAAAACCTAAAAAAAAAGGAGATGTACCGATGGCTAATGAAGAATTATTTATTAAGAAACAAGAAGAAATGAGAATATTATTAAGCGAACCAGAAAGTGATGAAAAAGCAAAACTCAAATTAAAAATAGAAGAGCAAGTTAAATATAGAGCATATGTTAAGTTAGAAGAGGATGGTGATGGTAGTAATAAAAATGTAATTACAGAAGATATTAGTTGGGCTATGAAAAATAGTTTGTGGTTAGAAGAATATTTAAAAATTAAAACAGAAGATAATAGTTTAACAGCACAAGAATTAAAAACTAAAATAGGCGAAGAATATGAATGTGATTTATCAGGATTAGATGAAAAATATGTTATTGTAGATGAATTTGAAAATAAAGTTGAAAATGGAGGTGATGGCGAAACATATGTAATATGTGGATATCCTGAAAGACAAATGAAAGAACATATATTAAATTTTTGGCAAGATGAAAAGATGAAAATAGACTTAAATAAAGTTCATAAAGAACAAAAAGATAATTTTTATGAATGGTTTAGTAAATTATTTAATGAATTTGTAAATTTAGACAGTGAAAATTCTATTAAAAAAACACCACATAAATTAACTGAAATAATTAAACAAAAACAATTTAATACAATAAATATTAAAAAAAATAAATCAAATTTAAATGAATTATATAAAATATTTTATAAATCAATAGAAGAACCAATTGTAAAATATATTAAAGATAGATATAATCAGACAATTGCTGAACCAAATAATACATTTAATTTAAGTGATGTAGATTTAATATTTTTTAGAAAAAACTTAATTAAATTTAATAAAAAATGGGAAACTAATATTCAAACATATTTTAATGATATTGCACAACAATATTTAAATACAATTATATCAAATATAACTTATGTATTTTTAGTATTTAAAAAAAATAAATATAAACTACAATCTTTAAATATAGCATTTTTTAATGTTAAAGAATTAGAAATTAAATACAAACCACTTTTAGAAAGAATAAATAAACTTATAAAAAATGAAATACCTATTATATTTAATATTAAACAAATATACAAAGATTCTAGTTTAAATATTCAAGAAACAAAAATTACAAAATTATATAATAGTAAAAATACATATATACCAAATATAACAGATAAATATAATTATGATAATGAATATAAATTATTTTATACATATCATACTTATGGTAAGTTATTTTATTTAAATACTAAAATATTTAATACTATGGAAAATTTAAATTATAAAGCTCATAAATATAAAAATAATATTACATTAGAAGAACTTATTTATTCTTGTAGTTTAATATCAAATAATAATAATCCATTTTGGAAAGATGTTAAAATTAATTATGATATAAGAAACTATAAATTAACTATATTACAATCTTATCGTATTAAACAAAATTTAAATAATAGAACAGATATTTTATTTAAAGAACTTGATAAATATTATCCAAAAATAAAAAAAGAGAAAGTAAAAGAAACAATATTATCATTAAATTTATTTAAAGAAGGACAAATTTTATTAATGTATAGAAATAGTAGTAGTTATTTTATTTTTATTTATATGTCAAATAATAAATTTTATAAATTAATATTACAACCTAATTTACATTATATATTAGATGATATTATTAGTGAATTACACAATAATATAATTAATGATAAAAATAATATAATATTTAGTATGATTACTAAATTATTTAGAGTATTATATAATAATATTTTAAACAATGATTCAATTAAAGAAATATTTGCATACAATCCATTACAATCAAAACAATTAATAAATCCAAAATTTAATGATAATAATAAAATAGATGTAACATTATATTATGAATGTGAAATGAAAAAAACTTTAGATACCGATGATAATCATATAGAGATGCCAAATTTATATCAATTAGATCATTCACAATTTTATATAGATTATATTGATAATAATTTATATACTAAAAGACAAAAATTATATGAATCACTCAAAATTAATATATTAACAGATTGTAAATTTAATATAACTTCAAATGAACCATTAAATAATAATAATTTACAAAGATCATATGAAAAATTATCTACATTAATAAATCAAAACTTTAAAAAAAAATTTAATTTAAATTGTGTTTTTATTAATGTAGATAATTGTGGATATGATTTTTTAGAATTTATTAATATTGAAGATAATAAATTATTAATATTAATTTTTCCTAATAAAAAATTAAAATATTCTATATTAGGTAATTTTATGAGTTTAAATACAAGTAGTAGTAAAATGTTACTAGCATTAAAAAATAAATATTATAATAATAATTATTTATTTTTTATGCATTATCAATTAGTATTTAAAAATTATACATTACATTTACATATAATTAAAAAAGATTATTATAAAAGACCTTTTCCACAAATGGAATTAGAAATGGGTTCATTTATATTAAAAGCTTTATATTTTGATAAATTATTTAATTTTTATAATACAAAAACAGATTATTATCAACAATTAAATAAAAATTTAAATTTTAGTATTATTAATCCAATCTTTTAAAATTTATTATAATATTATAATATTATAATATTATAATATTATAATATTATAATATTATAATATGTTTTTATATATAAAAAATATTTTTAATGATAAATATTTTAAAAAATATAAAAAGTTATTTCATTATAAAAATAAATTATTTTTATTATTAAATTATAATATTTTATATAATTATACATTAAATAATAAAATTTGTGATATAAATATTTTAAATATTACTATTCAAACTTATAAAAATATTATATTACCTAAATATGTTAAAAATATAAAAAATATTATACAATATAATAATATTATAAATACTAAAGAATATATATTAGAAAAATATTTTAATAAACATAATAATAAATTAATAATTTCAAATTATTTTATATTATTTAATAATATATATAATATAGATTATATTATTATATATAATAATAAATTACAAAACAATGAAACTATATTAAAAGAATATAAAGAATATAAAATATTTAATAAGATAAATATTTATAAACAATTTCTTATAAATTTAAAAAAATATAATGATAATAAATATGATTTAGTCTCTTGTAATATTGGATATATAGCAGGATTAAGTTTAACTTCTAGTTATAAAATGATATTAGAAATACCTAATATAATTTCTACAATTGCAATTGCACTTAAAAATATTTCTACAAATGGAACTCTATTATTATTCTGGACTATAGTAAATATTAATATACCAATAATTAAAAAAATATTATCTATATTAGCATATGGATTTAAAAATGTAGAAATAATAGATAATGATATAAATCAAAATCTACTCATAGGTGTTCCAGAGTATTATATTAAATGTTCTGGATTTAAAGATAATATAAGTGACGAATTAATAAATAAATTATTAGATATTGCTATTGAAACAATTGAATATACTTATGAAAAATGTGATATATTAGATTATTATGAAGATTATACAGAAAAAAATCCTAATCACTCATTATTTTATAATAAAACTGATGAAACCTATAAAAAAAAATCGCATAAATTAACTAAAAAATACTCATCACAATCTTCATCACTAACTCGTAAATCAACATCACATACTGATACTAACATTAAACCAATCTATTACATCGAAGATATAAATATACCAGAATTAGATAAAATTATGAAAGATAGCAATCTACAATTTAAAGTATCCGTTTTAGCAAATAAATTAGAAGGCATCTTCATAGGTTATTTTGAAATGGTTAATAATTTAATGCTAAATGCTATTACAAAAGATAGAAATGGTAACTTAAAAGTTAAAAAAGAAGCCATGCTACAAAAAGATATTACTAATTTAACTAAACTCATAGCAATGTTTGAACACAATAAGTTACCCTATAATAAACATGCTCTTAAAGTTCTTTTAAAGAAAAAAGATGAAATAATAGACCATTTCTATTCATTAGATACTCCAGTTAATCAAAAATTAATACATTATACAGATAGAATGTCTAAAATGTTATCTAAATCAGCATTATCACATTTTAAATCATCTAAAACAATAAAAAAAAGATATGACTTTGATAATTTAAATGATTATTATGCTAAAATTAAAATAGCACATCAAGTTAAAAATAAATTATTAGAAGATGTTAATTTTGAAAAATACTTAAAAAAAACACCTAAAAGTCTTCAACATACTATTGATGAATTTTCTTCTGGATTAGCTGATTATTTAAATACAAAGTCCAACAACGACACTACTACTAAATTACCTATTAAAATAAATAACTCATTTTTAAAATTATGGGAAATATTAGATACATTTAAATTAATATCTCATAACGCAAGTAAATTTAAAGTCTTACATTTATGTGAAGCACCAGGACAAATGATTGTATGTACTAGATATTGGGTAGAACAAAATTGTGAAAAATTATCTGCTAATATGAATAATTATGACTGGATGGCAAATTCTCTTAATCCATATAACTATGATACCAGAACTAAATATTCTAAAAAATTTGGTAATGTTTTTTCTGATAATTATGGTTTAATTAAAGACAATTATGACAAGTGGCTCTGGGGTTCAGATAATACTGGTGATATCACTAATGTTAATAATATTAAATCTATTATGAATACTGTAAAAAAACAGTGGTTGGAAGAAAATAGTGGTAATAGTAATAAATTAGACTTAATTATTAGTGATGGTAGTATATCTTTAAATATGAAC
>Ga0209533_1004765_pt1 | contig 11685 bp, 14 predicted proteins | sample COG_04_FD_184748 | JGI IMG/M metagenome (GOLD analysis project Ga0209533, IMG submission 184748) | Pelagic Microbial community sample from North Sea - COGITO 998_met_04 (SPAdes) (version 2) | ecosystem: Environmental > Aquatic > Marine > Neritic zone/Coastal water | place: Helgoland, sampling... | reverse complement strand
AATTTTTTAGATGCCATAAGTGTAGTTTTTCCTTCCAGTGTTTCAAGTGAAATAGCTACTGGTAATGTGAGCATAATTAATGATGTCATACCCACCTTCACTCAAGTAGACCCTATTTGTAATGGAGGTTTTTTAGCAGCATTACCCACTACATCGAATAATGGAGTTACAGGAACCTGGTCACCTGCTATTAACAATACGGAAACCACCACCTATACTTTTACTCCAGATACGTTAGAGACCTGTGCTGATTTAATGACATTAGAAATTGTTGTTAATAATATTGTAAATTCCGTAAATAGTATTAGAGCTAAAATAAATACGATTTCTTCTTCTGATGATAATCAATCAATAGAGGTAATTGCTTCAGGTGGTAACGCTCCTTATGAATATAGATTAGAAAATGGATCATGGCAAGACAGCCCTATTTTTAATAATATAACAGATTGTTTTTATGCAGTTTTCGTTCGTGAGAAAATAGCTTGCAATAATCAACAAGCAACTTCTGTTCGATTTATAAATCATCCTGTTTTTTTTACACCTAATAATGATGGTTTCAACGATATTTGGAATATTACAGGTGTAGAAGAGAAATCAGAAGCTCAAATAACTATTTATGATAGGTATGGGCGAATTATAAATATTCACAAACCTAATAGCAATGGCGGTGGTTGGGACGGTTTATATAATGGTCGTAAAATGCCGTCGACTGATTATTGGTTTACAATTGAATATATTGATACAGAAAACACCCCTAGAGTTTATAGATCACACTTCTCATTAATTCGCTAAGTTCCTAAAAGCTAAAAATTAATTTTTCCTTTTCTAATAAGAATCGGAATAAAAGAGGTTTCTTACTTTTCTTAAAAATTCAAATACACTTTTTTATTAGAAATAGTTTTTTTAAATTTTAATACATAAGATTTCTATGCATCATAAAATTATGTATCTTTGACAAGATTGAATTTGTCATTACGGTAAAGTGTGACAAATAAATAAACGATTACACGTCAAAAATGGGAAATCAGAAATTATACAAAGGTTCTTTGCAAACCATTATTTTAAAGCTATTAGAAAGTAATGATAAAATGTACGGTTATGAAATTACGCAAAAAGTAAAAGAACTTACTAAAGGCGAATTACAAATAACAGAAGGCGCATTATACCCAGCCTTGCACAAATTAGAAGCAGATGGCTTGTTAGATGTAGAGGTTGCAAAAGTTGGAAATCGATTACGAAAGTATTATAAACTTACAGAAATCGGAACCAAAGAAACCGCCAATAAGTTAGAAGAAATGCAAGAGTTCTTAAGAACAATGCAACATTTGGTGAACCCTAAATTTATTTTGGAGTAAGATTTTATACGCTATGGAATTAACAAAAGAACAACTCTTACAAATAGACAATTACATTTTTAGCTGTGGCATTAAATTTATTGATATTAGAGCAGAAATTGTAGATCACTTTGCGAATATTTTAGAGCAAAAGTTAGAGGAGAATCCTACTTTAAATTTTAAGCAAGAAATTATAAATATTCATAAAAACTTTAGTGAAAATGGTTTCAAAAAATTACTAAAAGAGAAAACAAAATCTGTTCAAAAAAGATTTTATAAAGCATCATTAAAGCATTTAATTACGTTTTTTAGATTCCCAAAAATCATTGTTTCTGGAGGTTTCTTTTATTTTTTAATTTTAATTATGAATTTAGTTGAAGATAAAGAAGTCTTTTTCTCTATTCTTAGTTTTATTTTACTCTTTTTAGGTTTCCGTTTGTTATTTAATGTAAATATGAGAAACTCAAACAAACAAACTTTTTTAGTTCTAAATATGACTTTGAATTTTTTTAATTCATTTTATTTATTAGTCATGATTTTTAATTTTAGTGCAAGCCATAGAATCATTGGTAGTTTTTTTAATTTTACAAACAATTATATTTATTTAGGTATTTTCACATTATTAATATTGTTTTATTGGTCTGGAGAATACGTGTATTATCAGAATAAAAAAGAGGTAATAAAGCAATATCCTAATTTAGTTGTATAAGAAATGAAACTAACAAAAGAACAAATACAGTATATAGATAATCGTCTAAAGAAAGAAGGCATAAAATACTGGGACATTAGAATAGAAATGATAGATCATGTGGTTTCTGATTTAGAAAAAAATGCAAAAACTAGTGACTTTAAAATTGAATTAGATGTTACTTTAAAAAGAATTGGTTGGTCAGGAAGCTTAAGTCATATAAATAGAGAAAGTTGGCAAAACGTCAATATAAAATATAGAAGAGAATATCATAAAGGATTTGTACATTTTTTTAAGAAATTTAAGAATGTCTCGATGCTTGTAATTTCACTTTTCGTATTTTATGTTGTTTCTGAAATGATTTCATTTAACGCATTTAAAAATTTGAGTTTTACTTTATTTGTCTCTCCCATGGTTTTTGTACTCATAGAGTTTGTGAAATCAGCATTTAAAAAATATGGTAGATCCGTGAATTTAGATTATGGTGTTACCTACTTAATAATGAGTTTTTTAATTTTAAATGTTCTTCCGAGTCTTTTTATAGATCAAACCGAAACGGTACAAAAGAGCGTTTGGTTTATTATACTTCCTTTGCATTCCGTAGCTTTTTATTCTGGTTATCATTTGTACAAGAAGGCAATTCATAAAGTTGAAGAAATGAGAAAAGAATTGCTATCATGAAACTAAACAAAAGCCACATACAAGAACTTTATAAATTCACAAGAAAACACTATGTGTATCATTATGATGTACAAACAGAATTGGTAGATCATTTAGCAAATGATATAGAAAGTGCTTGGGTAGAAACACCAAGCTTATCTTTTGAAGAAGCACGTGACAAATCCTTTAAAAAATTTGGCATTTTTGGTTTTATGGATGTTATTGAAGCCAAACAAAAACAAATGTCTAAGCGGTACCGTAAAATAATGTGGCGCTTTTTTAGTGAATGGTTCACAATGCCAAAGCTGCTAACAACAGGGGCTATTTTTTCAATAATATATTTATTTTTAAAGATTCCATATTCAGTATTATTTTCATTAGGATCTCTTTTTATATTGGTTATTTATGATTTGATATTTCAGTATAAAAACAGAAAAAAGGAACAAAAGAAAGAAAAAAGCAAAGAGAAATTTTTTTTACTAGAAGCTATGATTGGCGATACTAGAAATTTTTTTACAGGTTATACATTTATAAACAGTTTAATTTTTATAAATATTACAGAGGTTAGTTTTAGTAGTTTAGAAATGCATTGGTTGTTACTTATTTCATTTTCTACTACTTTAATAATTATTCTCTTTTATGTAACAAGGTATTTAATCCCACAAAGAGCAGAAGAATTGTTAGAAGAAACCTACCCAGAATATAAACTTTCGAAAAGTTTGTAACAAAATACTTAAAACGAAGACTAATTTTTTAAACCAAACGAATTAAAACTATGATTTCACATTTTTTAAAATTAGAATGGAAACAGTTTTTCCGCTCCTCATATTGGCAAAAAGGGATTGCTATAAAAATAGTAATGGCTTTTTTAGCGCTTTACTTTATAGTCGCTTTTTTAGCGGTTGGTGTGGGTGGTTATTTCATTCTTAAAAAACAGTTTCCAGAACAAGACCCGCTTCAAATTGTGAACTCTTACTTATTGTATGCCGTTTTAGGAGATTTAATATTTAGATACTTCATGCAGAAACTACCCGTCATGAACATTAAACCTTTGTTAACCTTGCCCATTAAAAAAAGTAAGATTGTTCATTTTATTTTGGTAAAATCGTCTTGCTCATTTTTTAATATCATGAGTTTGTTTTTTTACATTCCATTTGCAATTATTTTAATCAAAGAAGGATACGACATTGCAGGAGTTTTAGGTTGGCTATTTGCTATGATATTATTGGTGCAATCTTCAAATTTCTTAAACTTTTTAATCAATAAAAATTCAGTTGCTTTAGGTGTTTTGGTCGCTTTAGTTGCATTAGGCTATGCTGTTCAGTATTTTCAAGTTTTTAATTTACCAGGATTTATTGGCACAGGTTTCGATTTTGTATATGAAAACCCAATTACAGTTCTTCTTTTTACAGCTGTTTTAGGGACACTTTATATAGTTAATTACAACCAATTACGAAATGAGGTGTACTTAGATGCGCTGATATCAGAAAAAACAGAAGAAGTAGTCGCATCAGATTTATCTTTTACAGAAAAATTAGGAGATTTAGCGCCCTTTATTAAAAATGATTTGCGTTTAATGTGGCGTAATAAACGCACAAAATCAGGAATTTGGATGTTGGCTGTTGGTTTGCTTTATGGCTTGCTTTTTTACCCAAACCCAATGTATGCAAAAATGGATTTTATGTATGTTTTTGTTGGAATTTTTTCAACAGGAGCGTTTTTAATTAATTTTGGGCAATTTATTCCGGCTTGGGACAGTAGTTACTACAATATGTTAATGAGTCAGAATTTTAAATATGAACGCTATTTAAAGTCGAAATTTACAATTATGACCATTAGTGTGGCACTTTTATTCGTCTTAGGAATACCTTATGTGTATTTCGGATGGAAAATTTTAGTAGTTCATTTTGCTGCCATGATTTATAACGTAGGGGTAAATACACATGTAATTTTATATGGAGGAACCTTTAATAGAAAGAGAATAAATTTAGATGAAAAAGCCGCTTTTAATTTTCAAGGAACAGGCGCTGTACAATGGTTAATAGGTTTGCCTTTAATGCTTTTGCCCATGGGAATTTTTGCGTTGATTAATTGGTTGGTAAGTTTTGAAATAGCTTCGTTAACTTTGGCTATTTTAGGCTTTGTAGGGATTGCATTGCATAAAAATTTAATGGCATCCATCACAAAAAAGTATATTAAAAACAAATACGTTATGATTAATGCTTTTGGAAAAGAAGCATAGTTTCAACTTAAAAGAAAACACAATGATTACAATAGATACAATATCAAAAAAATACGGGAAAGCAGAAGTTTTAAATGTAGCAAAAATTGAAATTCCAAAAGGACAAAGTTTCGGCTTGGTGGGCAATAATGGTGCAGGAAAAACCACATTATTCAACATTCTTTTAGACTTAATTAGGCCTACCACGGGTTTAATTACCAATAATAATATTGTGGTGAGCCAGAGTGAAGACTGGAAAAATTTTACAGGGTCTTTTATTGATGAATCTTTTCTAATAGGGTATTTAACTGCAGAAGAGTATTTTCAATTTATTGGAGATTTAAGAGGGATGAATGTTGCAGAAGTAAGCGCATATATTGGGAAATTTGAAGATTTCTTCAATGATGAAATTATAGGGAAGAAAAAATATTTAAGAGATTTAAGCAAAGGAAATCAGAAAAAAGCAGGAATTGTGGCGGCATTAATGGGAAATCCGGAAGTGGTAATTTTAGACGAACCTTTTGCAAACTTAGATCCAACAACTCAGATTCGATTAAAGCAGATTATTAAAAACCTTACAGAAACCAAAGAAGTTACGGTTTTGGTTTCTAGCCATGATTTAACGCACGTAACCGAAGTCTGTGAGCGCATTGTGGTTTTAGACAAAGGAACTGTGGTAAAAGATATTCAAAAATCTGAAGAAACCTTAAAAGAATTGGAGCTTTACTTTTCAGTATAGTTGGCATAAAACTACTATTGAATAAGAACTTTAGCTAGGATCTACGCTTATAAATTATGTTATTTTTTTTTATTGAAAGGAAAAGAAAAAGACAATTTGTAAGCGCATTTAATACAATCCTTATTTTATTGCTATTTTTACACTCCTATTTATACTATTTTCAAATGAAATTAGTTAGAGATAAGAGTTTTTATTTATGAAATACACCAAAAAAATATTTCTTTTTACTGTTGTTTTTTTAGCAATGTATTCGTGTAGCACAAAAAAAGACACCGTTGTTAACAGAAACTACCACGCGCTAACTACCTATTTTAATATTTTATTTAATGGTGAAGAGGTGTTTAAAGATGGTATAGAAGGCATTAATAAAGGCTTTAAAGATGATTGGTTTGAGCAATTACCAATAGAGCCAATTGTTTTTGATGACCGTAAAATTGCAGCGCCAAAATTTAACAATAGTGGACCAGGTAGGGGTTTTGGATTCAAAAAAAAGAATTCATCTACAAGTGACGAATCAAAAGAACAAACTCCTTTTGAAAAAGCAGAAGAGAAAGCTGTAAAAGCAATCCAAAAACACGGCATGAATATAAACGGTTTAGAAAGAAACCGCCAAATAGATGATGCATATTTGCTCTTAGGAAAATCGCGTTATTATTCACAAAGATTTATACCAGCTGTAGAGGCTTTTAATTATGTAATTGCCAATTACCCGAATGCAAATTTAATTGCAGAAACAAAAATTTGGCGCGCAAAGGCAAATATTAGAATGGGTAATGAAGAGTTTGCGATAGAAACCATGAACCTTTTGTTAGCTGTAACAGATTCTTTGGAAGTAGCTTTTCCAGATAAAATTAAGGAGCAAGCAAACACTGCTTTAGCTATGGCTTACGTGCAATCAGATAGTTTGCAAAAAGCAAAAAAACATTTAAGATTAGCTGCTAGAACGCAAGAAAACAACGTGCAAGCGGCAAGGAATATGTTTGTGTTAGGACAGATGTATGCAAAAGAAAATAAAAAAGATTCTGCGGCAGTAGTGTTTAATGAGCTAATAACATTTAAAAAAGTACCACATAAATATAAAATTCATGCAAATATAGAATTGGCCAAGAATGTTTTTAATGACTCGATTTCTTCAACTATTTTAGCGAGACTAGAAAAACTAATTCAAGACAGAGAGAATAGACCTTATTTAGATCAGTTGTTCTATCAAGTAGGTTCGTTGCATGAGAAAAACGATAGTATTTCTTTAGCGATAGCATATTACAATAAATCGATACAATCTAAAGGTGCAGAAGATAAACAGAAAAGTTATACGTATGAGAATCTTGGAAATTTGTATTTTAAGAATTCAGAATATAAATTTGCTAGTAGTTATTACGATAGTGTTTTAAGTGTTTCGGCAGATGACCTAAGCCTTCGCGTTAGAAGGGTTAAAAGAAAACATAAAAACTTAGCTTCTTTAATTAAATTTGAAGAGGTGGTTACTATAAATGATAGCATTGTAAAAATTGCATCAATGACTAAAGATGCGCAAGAAGCCTTCTTTCAAAAGTATATAGACAATTTAAAAAAGAAAGATGAAGAAGCTGCACAGTTGCGATTGAATCAAATTGCGTTTAGTGGAAGTTCTAGCAATTCTTTACAGTCTGTAAATAAAGGAAAATGGTATTTTTATAATTCACAATCTTTAGGTTTTGGGAAAACAGAATTTCAAAAAATTTGGGGCAATAGAAAAGTAGAAGACAATTGGCGTTGGTCTTCAAATGCAACTTTTAGTGCATCAGATAAAGACACTTTAACAACCGCTATAAAAGACACTCGTTACGATTTGTCAAGTTATTTAGATCAAATTCCTAAAGGAAAAGGGCAAATAGACACCTTAAAACTGAATAGAAACGAAGCACTTTACGAATTAGGTATTATCTATAAAGAGCAGTTTAAAAATAAGCAACTGGCAATTGAAAGGCTAGAAAGGGTTGTAACTTTAAATCCTAGAAAAAATTTAGTGTTACCAATTAATTGGCATTTATATCAGGTTCATAAAGATTTAGGAGAAATAGCTAAAACCAATATTTACAAGAATATAATTCTTACAGAATATGCAAATACGCCTTTTGCTCAAAGGATAAGAAACCCTGATAAGGAGATTGAAGAAGACGTAAAATTGAATGATATAGAAGTATCATACAAAGAGTTTTATTATTTATATAAGAAAGGCGCATATGAAGAAGTAGTAATAAGCGTAAACAACCTACTACCGTCCATTTCAAGCTCTAAATTAAAGCCTAAGTTTGAGCTTTTAAAAGCATATGCAATTGGGAAGCATCTAAGTAAAGAAACATATAAAGAAGTATTAGAATTTATTTCAATTAATTACGGAAATACAGAAGAAGGTAAGAAGGCAAAGGAAATTTTAAACCAATTAAACAAATAGTCATGTTTAACAATAAAACAAATAATCAAGAATATAAATCAGGAAAATCTAGAACTATGGAAAGAAATGTAATTGCAAAAAATTCTACATTTGTAGGTGAAATAACTTCAGATGGCGATTTTCGAATAGACGGTATTTTAGAGGGTACTTTAAAAACAAAAGGTAAAGTTATTATTGGTGTAGATGGTTTTACAAAAGGAACAATAGAAGCTACAAATGCAGAAATAGAGGGTAAGTTTTCTGGGCAGCTTTCTATTGCTAATATTTTGACAATTAAAGCAACCGCAAACATTTCTGGAGATGTAGTTGTTGGCAAACTATCTATAGAGCCAGGAGCAACATTTAACGCTAGCTGCGCAATGAAAGGGGCTTTAAAAGAATTGAATAAAAGCAATGAAACAAAACAAGCCTCAGAAAAAACCGCTTAATAAAGCCATTCAATTATCTGGAGCAGGCTTGCAAATGGGTGTAACTATTTATGCCGGTTTTCTTTTAGGAGGGTGGTTAGATAAAAAGTTTGAAATCAATTTTTTAACAGAAGTTATTACCTTATTTGCCATCTTCTTGGCAATGTATTCATTAATTAAGCAAGCAAATAAAATTAATGAATAAAGACGTATTTAGATACCTTCTTGTTTTTACTTCCATGTTTTTAATAGGAAGTTCTTGCCATCAATTATTGGTAGCACATTTAGGGTTAAAATTTTCATTTTCCATTGATAAAATTTACCTATTTCATGCTGTTTTTTCAGCATTAATTTGTTTAAATTTAAGAGTAATTTCCACTGTTGATAAACTTTTTCCACAACTAGGTTTCATCTATTTAAGTACTCTTGTTTTAAAGTTAATTCTCTTTGCTTTATTTTTCTATACCCCATTGTTTACGGTTGTTTCATTTAGTCTCGCAGAAAAAATTTCGCTATTTTTTCCACTCTTTATTTTTTTGTTAACAGAGGCTATTTTTGTGTTAAAAATTCTGAATCAAAAAGAATAAAAAATTATTAAATAAAAAATGGTTTGTTTTTTTGAATTATTCTATATCTTTGCGCGGAATTTAGAAAGCGTATTTTTACAATGAGGATTGCATATAAAACAGTCAAGTTTCTTACAATAGTAGCAATAACCCTTTTTACAGCGGTTAGTTTTGCATCAGAATCTGATAAAAAACACGACGTTCAAAATGATGGCGGACGCGTAAATACAAAAAGTGAAGTGGAGGCATATATTCTACATCACATTAAAGATTCTCACGATTTCTCTTTATTTTCTTATACAAGCGATTCAGGAGAAAGAAAACATATAGGTTTTCCATTACCAGTTATTTTATGGTCTAGTGAAGGTTTAGTTACTTTCATGTCTTCGGCTTTTCATCACAATGATGACGGGCATGTAATCGTAGAAAAAAACGGATTAAAATTTGCGAAGATACATTCAAAAATTTACGAATTAGATACAGATGCTGCAACCGTTTCTTTTGATGAAACACACCACGCAACAAATGCGCACAAAACATTAGATTTTTCTATTACTAAAAGTGCTTTTGGATTGATAGTAATTGGTTTATTAATGCTTTTATGGTTTTCTAAATTAGCAAGACAATATAAAACAAAGAAAGTACCAACCGGTTTTGGTAGAGTTTTAGAACCCTTGGTTTTATATGTTCGTGATGAGATTGCAAGACCAAATATTGGTGAAAAACATTACCGAAGATTTACAGGATATCTATTAACGGTCTTTTTCTTTATTTGGATTTTAAACTTAGCAGGATTAACTCCTTTAGGTTTTAATGTTACAGGGCAATTAGCCGTAACAGGTTGTTTGGCAATTTTTACATTGGTAATTTATACAGTAAGTGGTACAAAAGGTTATTGGATGCACATGATTTGGATGCCTGGAGTTCCTATGTTAATTCGCCCAGTTTTAGCAATTATAGAATTGGCTGGCGCTTTAATTATTAAACCATTTTCATTATTAGTGCGTTTGTTCGCAAACATTTCAGCAGGTCATATTGTGGTAATGAGCTTAATTGCAATTATGTTTACACTAAAAGAATCCTTAGGGGTTGTTGGTGCAACAGGATTGTCTTTAGTATTATCATTTTTTATAACATTAATTGAGGTTTTAGTAGCTTTTTTACAAGCGTATATCTTTACAATGCTTTCAGCATTATTTATTGGTATGGCAGTAGATGATCATGCTGAAGCTCATTAATACAAATTTGTTTAATTTAATATAAATACAGTTATTATGTACAATTTAATTGGAGCAGGATTAATCGTAATCGGAGCAGGAATTGGTTTAGGTCAAATTGGTGGAAAAGCAATGGAAGGTATTGCTCGTCAGCCAGAAGCGACAGGAAAAATTCAAACAGCAATGATTATTATCGCTGCATTATTAGAAGGTTTAGCATTTGGTGCATTATTCTTAGGAAAATAATCCAAACAAAAACAAAAACATGTCTCTGCAACGGTTGGTTGCAGAGACATGTTTTTAATTAAACAGTAAAGAAATAAAAAAATAAATTAGTTTATAGAATGGAAACTTTATTAAACGATTTTTCACCGGGATTATTTGCAGTGTCAACCATTTTATTGTTGGCTTTAATTGCTTTAATGGTCAAATTTGCTTGGAAACCAATTTTAAATTCTTTGGAAGAAAGAGAATCTGGAATAGAAGACGCTTTAGCTGCCGCAGAAAATGCGCGTAAAGAAATGCAAAACTTACAATCTGATAACGAAAGATTGATAAAAGAAGCAAGAGCAGAAAGAGATGAGATGATGAAAGATGCAAGAAATATTACAGATAATATGATTGCAACAGCAAAAGAAGACGCTAAAGAAGTTACTGCTACTTTAATAGAAAAAGCGCAAGCTTCTATCAATCAAGAGAAGCAAGCTGCATTAGCAGAAATTAAAAAAACCGTTGCAGAATTGTCTATTGGTATTGCAGAAACAGTAATTAAAAAAGAATTATCTAATAAGAAAGACCAACTAGATTTAGTTGAAGGAATCTTAAAAGATGTTACTTTAAACTAAGTATAAATGAAAGACGCAAGAGCAGCATTACGTTACGCCAAAGCAATCTTAAATCTTGCAAAAGATACGAAGTCTGAAACTGCAGTAAACGATGATATGTTATTTATATCTAACACCATTGCAGAGAATAAAGACTTAGCGGTAATGTTAAATAGCCCTATTGTGAAAGCAGTAGATAAAATGAATGTGTTAAACGCATTGTTTGAAGGCAAGGTACATACCATTACATTAGGTCTGTTCCATTTATTACAGGACAACAAGAGAATTGCAATGTTAAAATCTATTGCAGCAAAATATGTAATTGTTTATGATTTTTTAAAGCATACACAAGTTGCAAAGGTTACTACTGCGGTTGCATTAACTCCAGAAGTAGAGCAACTAGTTTTAGACAAAGTAGTAGCTTTAACAGGTAAGAAGGCAAATTTAGAAAATGTTATAAACCCAACTATTTTAGGTGGATTTATTTTACGCGTTGGAGATGTGCAATACGATGCAAGTATCTCTAATTATCTAAACGAATTAAGAAAGGAATTTGACAACAGTCATTACATTCCAAAAATATAAAAAGCGATAA
>Ga0209533_1004750_pt1 | contig 11694 bp, 6 predicted proteins | sample COG_04_FD_184748 | JGI IMG/M metagenome (GOLD analysis project Ga0209533, IMG submission 184748) | Pelagic Microbial community sample from North Sea - COGITO 998_met_04 (SPAdes) (version 2) | ecosystem: Environmental > Aquatic > Marine > Neritic zone/Coastal water | place: Helgoland, sampling... | reverse complement strand
CGCCAATTCGGGGCGAAGCCAAAGCCGAAGACCGTCTGCTGAACTTGCTCGCCGCCGCCTATGGCGACGCCTGGACGACCAGCACGCTGCCTCAGCTGCTGGCAAGCGCCGACCACGCGGGCAAATCGCTCGACAGCTGGTTGCGTGACAAGTTCTTCACGCAACACTGCAAGCTGTTTCAGCACCGCCCCTTCATCTGGCACATCTGGGACGGCTTGAAAGACGGCTTTGCCGCGCTGGTCAATTATCACAAGCTGGACGGTAAAACGCTCGAGACGCTGATCTACACCTATCTCGGCGACTGGATGAAAACCCAACGCGACGACATAGCCCGCGGTGTTGACGGCGCACAGGAAAAGCTCGCCGCCGCCGAAGCGCTGAAAAAGAAGTTGGAGTTGATCCTGGAGGGGGAATCCCCCCACGACATCTTTGTGCGATGGAAGACACTGGAGGAACAGCCGATCGGCTGGGACCCCGATCTGAACGATGGTGTGCGCCTGAACATCCGTCCTTTTATGACTGTCGGCGATGTGGCCAAACGAGATGCCGGAGTCCTGCGCGACAAGCCCAACGTCAAATGGACCAAGGATCGCGGCAAGGATGTCTCCTCGGCCCCTTGGTTCGATACGTTCGATGGAGACCGTATCAACGATCATCATTTGAGCCTGCCCGAGAAGAAAGCCGCGCGGGAGGCCGCCAAGTGAAGGTGATCGACCGGCTGCAGAACGCTGTCCGTGGTGCGGCGGCCCATAATCCCGAGGTGCAGGTCAAACCCGCCTGCATCCTCTGGCCCGATCCGGACCGGCAGTGGGAAGCGGTTGTCCCGCAGCTGCAGGACGCCCTGCCAGAAATGGTGGTGCTGGGCGATTACGCCCCAGATCGGCGCACAGGCCCTGCCATCTGGTTGCGCTGTGCCATCGCGGGAACGTTGGACGGCATCGACTTTCCGGTTGGCAGTGTTCCGATCCTGTACCTGCCAGGTGTCGCGCGAACCGACCTGCGCGCCGTGAACGAATGCCCCGACGCCCTCAAAGCCCTCGCCGAGCTGCAATATCGCGGCACGATCTGGTCACAAGTCAGTGCCAAGGACTGGACTGTTCTGGCCTTTCTGAAGTCTGCGCAGGGAGGCCTTGGCCTCGAGGTAACCGCCGACGCCGATACCCGAACCGCCATGATCACCTCGCTGAACGAAGTTCTGGAGCAGGATGTGTCCGCGCTTGAGGGCAAAAGGCTGGATCGGGATTTCTTCAACGGTCTGTTGACCAGTGGGGACCTAACGCGCGATGTGCTGACTTGGATCGATCAAGGCGACGCCTACGCCGAGCGCATTGGTCCGGCCGCCTGGGGGGCGTTCAGCAACATCTGTTTGTCCCAACTCGGCCTCGACCCCAGAGCTGCTGGCGTTCTGACAGGTGCTGAAAAGCTTGCCCTAAAGGAAGGACAGTGGAGCGCTGTTTGGGAGCGGTTCTGCGAAGCTCCGCAACGATACCCGAACATTCCGGATACGCTTCGCAAATGCCAAATGCCGGCCTTTGATCTTTTGAGTGATATTTCAACAAAGGGCACGTGGCCGCAATGGAACGATGCCGAAGAAGATGCCCTGCGTCAAAAGCTCTTGGCACTCGTGGCGTCGACCGATGCGCAGGCGCGAACTGCCTTGAAAGAGCTAGAAGAAAAACATGCGGCGAGGCGAACTCTGGTTTGGGCTGAAATGGGGCAAGCACCGCTTGCCAAGTCGCTCAAGCATCTTGCTGTTCTGGCTGAAATAACGAAGAAATCCCTGGCTGGCGGGACGCTTGATGATGTTGAAACCAGCTACACCAAAGAAGGCTGGAAAGCAGACGATGCAGTACTGTCCGCTTTGCAGGAGGCCCATACGGACGCCAACGCCGCGGCAGTGATTGCCGCGTTACGGTCGATTTATTTGCCTTGGGCCGAAGCTTCCGCACGCCATCTTCAGAAACTGGTCGAAAGTGATGGCTACCCTGGTGGCTCACATGCGTCAAAACCCAGAACAAGCCGCACAAACTCTGAATGCTTATTGTTCGTTGATGGGTTGAGGTTTGACCTAGGCAAACGGCTATCAATCGAACTAGAAAGCGCCGGACTGGAAGTGATTGAAACGCCAGCGTGGTCGGCTTTACCAAGCGTTACCTCGACCGCAAAACCTGCCGTGTCACCAGTGTTGCATGAGATCGAAGGACGCGACCAGAGCGAAGAATTCGATCCCTCAGTCGCTGCATCCGGACAGTCTCTGAGGGGAGGTTATCATTTCAAGAAACTTATAACTGATGCGGGATATCAAATACTGACTCGAAGTGAAGTTGGCGATCCGTCCGGAACAGCTTGGACGGAGTTGGGTGACATTGACCACGAAGGCCACGAACGCGGTTGGAAACTGGCTCGCCATCTCGACGTATTGATCGCCGAGATAGAAAACCGCATCGTCCAGCTTCTAGAAAGCGGGTGGAAGAGCGTGCGAATTGTCACCGACCACGGATGGCTCATGATGCCAGGAGGGTTGCCCAAAATCGAACTACCAACCGCATTGTCGGTCAACAAATGGGGTCGTTGTGCGGCAATAAAGCCTGGAGCGCAGACAGATATCCCCCTGTTTCCGTGGTTTTGGAACCCTTCCCATCACTTCGCCCTTGCCAACGGCATTGCCTGTTTCCGCTCGGGGCAAGAATACACTCACGGAGGATTGAGCCTCCAGGAATGCCTAACCCTTCACCTACAAGTGAGGCCTTCATCTAGCGCTCCAGTGACCACCGTTGAAATCTCAGATGTCGTTTGGAAGGGTTTGCGCTGCACGGCTGTTATCGCTGTTCCCAATGAGACTCTAACCCTTGATATTCGCAAGGAGCCGGCCAATCCAGGCAGCACTGTCGTCTTAAAACCAAAGCCGTTTTCAGCTTCAGGGTCCGCATCCGTCGTAGTCGACAACGAAGACCTAGAAGGGACCAAAGCGACACTGGTCATTATCAACGAAATAGGTGCAGCTGTTGGGCAAGTAACAATAAGTATTGGTGGAGAAGGTACATGATCGAACTCGACGACATTGACCGAAAGGCAGCAGCCAGCCTCGACGGGTACCTCGTCAGAAAAGACCTGGTCCGAACCTTCAGCCGACAGTACCCGGTTCCAACATACGTGGTTGAGTTTTTACTAGGCAGATACTGCGCAAGCATTGATCCAGAAGAGATCGAAGAAGGCTTGGAGATTGTCGAGCGACAATTGAAATCTCGAACGGTTCGTGCGGGTGAAGAAGAGCTCTTTAAAGCTCGGGCCCGTGAAGAAGGCAACGTGAAGATCATAGATATTATTACTGCGAGGCTAGACGCCAAAACAGACTCTTACGTTGCATCTCTACCAAGCTTGAGGCTAACAGACGTCCGGATCAATCCTGAGCAAATTCAGGAACATGAGCGAATGTTGACTGGAGGTTTTTACGCCGAGGTTGCGCTGAACTACGACGCGTCCATCGCACAAGAAAGTAATGGACGTCCCTTCGGGATTTCGGCGTTGCGGGAAATTCAGCTATCTAAGCGTGACGTGCTTGGCGATCTAGCGCAGGCACGTCGGACATTTAGTACGTCTGAGTGGAAAGACTTCTTGTTACGATCAATTGGTATCGAACCGGTTGATCTTACAGCACGTCAGAAAGACGCAATTATGTTGCGCATGGTCCCATTCGTGGAGCGCAATTATAATTTGGTCGAATTAGGGCCCAGAGGCACAGGCAAGAGCCATCTGTTTCAGCAGGTCTCACCCTATTCACATCTGATTTCTGGCGGAAAGGCCACCGTAGCAAAGATGTTTGTAAACAATTCCAACGGACAACGCGGGCTTGTTTGCCAGTATGATGTCGTTTGTTTTGACGAAGTCTCCGGGATTTCATTCGATCAAAAAGACGGCGTCAATATTATGAAGGGGTACATGGAGTCGGGTGAGTTCAGCAGAGGCAAAGAAAGCATTCGCGCGGACGGCAGCATCGTACTGGTCGGAAACTTCGAAGTCGATGTCGAGCATCAACAGCGCGTCGGCCATCTCTTTGGTCCGATGCCGCCTGAGATGAAAGATGATACAGCCTTCATGGATCGGATTCATGCCTTTTTACCTGGCTGGGACGTGCCCAAAATCAACAAGGCAATACTGACTTCTCATTTCGGACTGGTGAGCGACTTCCTTTCCGAATGCTGGAGCCAACTCCGCAACGAAAGCCGCGTTGGTTTGCTTCAGGGAAAGGTGTATTTTGGTGGTGCCCTGTCCGGTCGTGATACCAATGCGGTCAACAAAACGGCGAGCGGGCTCCTAAAACTTCTTTATCCGACGCCAGATGACGTTCTCGACGAAGATATTGAGTGGGCTGTCCGAATTGCACTTGAGGCGCGTCGCCGGGTCAAAGAGCAGCAAAAACGGATAGGGGCTGCCGAGTTCAGAAACACCCACTTTAGTTATACCATGGGCGATGATGGCGTCGAAAAATTCGTCTCAACGCCAGAATTGCAAAATGACAATAGCATTGCAGGTGATCCATTGGAGCCTGGCCAAGTCTGGACTGTTGGACCAGGAGGCGAAGGTGAACACCCAGGGCTTTTTAGAATTGAAGTGAATGAAGGCCCAGGGTCTGGCGTTCGAATTCTCAACAAGCCAGTCCCCGCAGCTTTCAAGGAGAGCGTTGGCTATGCCGAACAGAACCTCTATGCGCGAGCGGCTCAGCTAGTTGGAGATAAGGACCCCCGTCATCACGAGTTTTCTGTTCAGCTCAGGGCATTTGACGCTGCGAAGACTGGCTCAAAAACAGGTGTTGCCGCATTGGTAGCTCTATGCACCGCCCTGCTAAAAAAACCTATTCGAGGAGGGCTGGTTATCGTTGGCGAGGTCAATTTAGGTGGCTCGATCGAGACCCTACATAACCCCGTGGAAATGGTTGAGATCGCAGTAGAAAAGGGGGCAACAGCGATCCTGATGCCGGTTGCATGTAGACGGCAGCTTGTCGAATTGTCGGACGACATGGCAACGAAGGTTGATATTCAATTCTATTCAGACGCCCGTGATGCACTTCTTAAGGCAATTTCTGACGTTCCATGATAAATGTGTTGGGCTGAATTTTAGAACAGTTATTCTTTTGAAAGCCCAGAGATACGCTCCCACAGAATGAAGCTTCATTAATATATAAGTGAATAAATTGATCAAAATCTTACATACGGCCGATGTCCATTTGGACTCTCCCCTAAAATCCTTGGCGTTGAAGGACGAAGACCTTCAAGCTACCGTCAAGACAGCCACCCGTGCTGCTTTTATCAAGATAGTGAACACCGCATTATTTGAAGAAGTATCAGCGCTTCTCATTTCTGGGGATCTCTTTGATGGGGCAGAACGAAGCGCCAAGACTGCTGCATTTCTGACTACCCAGCTCGACCGTCTAAAGGCTGCGGGAATTCCAGTATTCTACATCAAAGGCAATCATGATGCGGAAAATCCGATTACTGGTGAGATCAGCCTTCCTGAAAATGTTCATGTCTTTGATGGTCGCGGTGGGAAGCACCAGATCGAAAACTCAGCTGTATGGATTCATGGTGTAAGTTTCAGTGGCAGGCACGCTCCAGAAAGCCTTTTGCCAAAATTTGGCGCACCAGAACCTGATGCAATCAATATCGCGATGCTCCACACCTCGCTGGCTGGCAGCCAAGGGCACGACCCATATGCGCCGTGCTCAGTCCCAGAACTAGCTACAATGGGATTTGATTACTGGGCTCTTGGCCACGTGCATAAGCGCCAAGTCCACTCCGAGGCACCATGGATCGTCATGCCCGGTATCCCGCAAGGAAGGGATATCGGGGAAGCTGGCCCCAAGTCGGCCACTTTGCTGACCATAGATGAAAAAAATATTGTGGTTTCGGAAGTCCCAACATCAGTGGCAGAGTTCATTGAAGTGTGGGTTGGCGCGGATGGCATAGAAAGCGACGACGACCTACGGCATCAGATCCGCGAAGTCCTTTTGAAGACCGCCAAGGAGTTAGCGTCGGACGCCGGACTGATCCGGCTCTCCATAGGTGGTGAGACATCCCGAAAATGGCAAATTCTCCGGGATCAGGACAGTTGGCGTGAAGTTGTGGCGGAACTTGCCCGAAGCACTGGTGTAATTTGGGTGGAGCGAACAAAGTTCGAGCTTGTCACGGCAACTGAAAGCGCCACGGCAGATACCTCGGCGGTCACAGAACTTGGGCGCCTCATGGATGAAATCCAGTCGGAACCGGCGTTTGCTTCTGAGTTAAGGGCTTCCCTGGAAGCTGTTCTGGCCGAAATACCGATAGGACGGCGATCCCGCCTGATACCGGATGAGGCCGCGACCGAGGACTTGGCGCACAGTCTCTCAGAGACTGGTGCGACCGCGGTCATCGCAGCCATGAAGGGGGCAAGCGAGTGATGCGCCTTCAACAATTCTCGCTTGACCTGTTCGGCCATTTTTCCAGCAAGACATTTGATTTCGGCAAGGCAGAAGCAGGACGTTCCGACTTTCACGTAATCTATGGCCCAAATGAGGCGGGCAAAACCACGACAATGGAAGCCTTTATGCGTTTGCTTTTTGGTTTTCCACATCGCGAACCCTACGACTTCATGCACCAGCGCAAAAACCTCCAGGTTTCAGGCGTCTTAGAAATTGATGGCAAGCAACTAGGGCTGTCGCGTCTACCGGTGCGCACTGGCTCCCTGCGAGATCGCAACGAAACTGTGCTTCCCGAAACCGCCCTTCAGTCCCATCTTGGCGGCTTGTCCGAACAGGATTACCGGCAGCTATTGTGCCTTGACGATGAGACAATCGAACGTGGCGGCGAACAAATCGTCAGCAGCAATGGGGATATCGGACGCCTTCTATTTTCTGCAGCAGCAGGGGTCAGCGACCTGTCGGGTGTGCTGGAACAGTTCAAATCCAAGGCGGATGGGTTATATCGTAAACGTGCTAGCTCCACCGAGATGGCAAAACTAAAAAAGGATTTGGCCGAAGTTGAACGGCAGATCAAGGAGCTTGACGTTCCCGCCAGTACCTACAGGAAGCTGAAACATGCGCTAGAGGTTTCTAGATCAGAGGAAGAAACGGTTCGCACAGAGCGTAGCACTTTGCATAAAAGCAAGGCTACCTTGGATACATTAAAATCAGCGCTGCCGATATTGGCGGAGATTGATGCGCTTGAAGCCGAGCTCGCACCGTTTTCCGAGTATCCCAAACGACTTGATTTCAATCCCGAAGAACTTGTCGAGCTTCTGAACAAGCAGTCGCAGCTACTGGCCGACGAAAAGCGGCTCGGTGATGATATCGCCGATTTTGAATTCAAACTTAAAAATTTGGAGCGCCAACCCGAGCATCTGTCCCTGCTCGACGAGCTGGAGCGTTTTGACGACCTTAGAAGTCGACACGCAACAGCTGACCTTGATCTGGAGAAACGCCGGAATACACTGAGGGAAATTCACGATGACATGGCCCGGGCGGCCTCTGACCTTCAAGCAACCGATGGCACGCCTACCGAAACTCTTGTCCTATCGCCCGCACAAATTAACCAACTGGAACAGGTCAGAGAGCGGATCCGCGATGCCAAGAATGACGTGGCAGGCCAACAGAAAGAGATCGATGGTCTCAGAGCGCGTATAGATGATGCCGAAGAATTAGTCGGACAAGTAGGGGCCAACGAGGCGCCAAACGCTGTTATTGGTCCAATCCTGAACCGGTATTCCGTTGATATGCTTGCCCCTCGATACGCGTCAGCAAAAGAAGCGCTGCGGTTAGCCGCCACTGCTCTTGCCGATGCCTTGTCGGGATTGGCGTTCAAGGACCAAACCTTTGATGAGGCACCCACTTGCCCGATTACCGCAGACGACGCTGAAGAGCTGGGAGAGCACCATAGGGCGTCGAACGAGATGCAGCAAAAGCTCACGATCCAATGCGACGAGCTGCAGCTGGAAATCGACACTCTGAAGCAACGGATTGCCCATTTGAAAGTCACATCAGGGATTGTCGATGATGAGGCCGCTCAATCGGCGACAGCAGAGCGCGACCAACTTTGGCAAAATCACAAAGGCAGCCTGAGTGAGACCACGGCGTCAACGTTCGAAGATGCCATGCATGCAGTGGACACTATTTCAGAAACGCGGCTTGGACATGCTACAGAGCTTGGCCAGTTGCGGCATGAGGAACAAAGGCTTCTTGAACTGGAGGTCCGTCTGAAATTCAATGGCGACAAGAAAGCTGAACTGGATAACGAGCTTTTGGAAATCCAGACTTTGGTCACGGGTTATGCAGAATCCGCAGGACTGCCAGGTGAAATCACGCCCGCCCGTTTTGCCAAATGGGTCACATACCTTGACCTCGTGAAACAGGCCGCTGCCACATTTGACCGACTAAAAGAGGAGCGTGACAGCACAATTTCGGAGGCAAACCGGCTGATTGGGGAGCTACGCGCCGTGCTTGCCCTCGAAACAGAGGATTTCGAAACCGTGGTTGCGGAGGCTCGAAAGCGCGAGGCCGAGGAGCGCATCGCGTCGGAAGAACAGCAGGAGGCCATAAAAGGACGTGACACGTTAAATGCGGAGATGAAGCGACGACAGACAGCGATGAAAGATTTGGAGGGAAAAGCCGAGGCTCGCGAGGAGGAATGGGCAACCCTTGTTGAGGACTTTTTCGGCGATGGACTTGATGCGAACTGTCTTGTCCATTCGCTCGAGCCCCTACGGACAGTTCGTGAATTGGAGGTTCGCAGAGTCACCGCGGACCGTCAGGTCACGGCGATGGAGAAGGACCAGTCCGACTTTGCCCAGGAAATTTCAAAACTATGCGCAAAAGCCGGATTGGACGCCACACTTCCGCCTCTGGAAGCATTCAAATCATTAAAAACCTTGGGGGATACTGCACATGCTGCGGAGGACTGTTTCACAGTCGATAGTGCGTCATTAACCACAGCACGGGAAGAACTGGGGTTGGTTGAAGATGCACTGCAAAAGATCGATCAGCAAGTTTCGGATCTAGCCACTCTGTTCCCGGCAGACGTTCCGACGAATACACTGCCTGAGCTTCGATCAGCTGTTAACGAAGCACAAAGCGCTATCGAAAAGAGAGAAAACTGCTCAAAACTGGTTTCAAAGATTTGCACAGAACTTGATGTGCCAGATATTGAAGCCGCCCGCCTGAAACTGGATGGCGCATCCCTCTCTGACCTAACAGCCAGCCTGATGACGGCGGATGAAGATCTGGAAGCGATTGACCAGCGTCTTGAGACGGCAATCGAAACGCGAACTGCCGCTCAAAAGGATCTGAGCGCCGTCACTGGTGATGCTGATGTTGCAGCCTTGACCGAACGAAAGGCAACGCTCGAAGCCGAGATCGAAGAAACTGCCTTGAAGTATCTCGAAACAGATTTTGGCCTACGGTTGGCGGAGGAAGCAATTCGCCGGTACCGAGATAGCCACCGCAGCAGCATGATGGATGCAACAGAAAAGGCCTTTTCGGAACTGACCAACGGTACTTACACGCGCCTCATAACCCGCCCGGAGGGTCAGTCGGAGATTTTGTTGGCTTTGGACGCAGCTGGAATGGCCAAACAAGCACATGACATGTCCAAGGGAACGCGGTTTCAGCTATATCTCGCGCTTCGTGCTGCTGCCTACGAACAACTGGCAAGCCAAGGCGTCTGTCTGCCCTTCTTCTGCGACGACGTATTCGAAACATTCGACGAGGAAAGAACGCAGGCCGCCTGCAGGGTTATGGAGAGGATAGGGAAAACCGGCCAAGCCATCTATCTGACGCATCATAGGCACGTGGTCGAAATCGCCAAAGATGTCTGCTCGTCAGGCGTAGTCGTGCATGAGCTTTAGGCTTTAGATGTTAAGGTCATTCACCTGTCATTTCGTTAAGGCAATTCTTCCTCAACCGTTACGGTAGAAACCCAAACCCTAAACGCCCCACTTTCATTGCTAATCCTGCGCTCAATCAAAGCTGCCCGCGCTGCGGCCTCAATCGCATCCAGTACCTCCGCCTGCGCGGCATCAAAAGTGGCCGCATCAGCCGCGGCCTCCCACCCCCACACCACCATCCCTATCAAATGCCACACGGCTGCCATAATGATCCCCATGTTAAACGCAAACTCATTAGTACAGCTCTGCTTGAAGAACTCGCCTTCGAGGAACATGCAAAAGCCTTTGCAGAGCAGAACAACGGGGCAGTTCCCATGATCTCAAACTAATTATTGGTGCTGGGCCATGGGCGGAATTGCAGTCCATGCCCCTCATAGTACTTGGTTTTCAAGAATTGCAGGTCGTCTTCCCAATCACTGATTGCGTAGCGCATACTCTGTGGATTTCGCCGCCAAGCCAATGAAGCCATGTTCGCCATGTGGGTCGCGATCTTGCGCAAACGCTTGGCTGACATGGGATCGCCGTACTCATCTCCAAACACCTTCTCGACGATGGGAGGCAAATCGCCCTCCATAAAGTCGGAAAGCAACGAACGTCTGGTTGATAATGGCATAGGGTCCGTCTTGCCGACGGTGTAGCCGAACATTTTCAAGGCGCTAAAATCGCGAAAATCCGCGCTATCCAGTGCTTCGCCGTGTCCTATGGGAGGCTCTTCTAAGACAGGCCAACGCCATGCAGGGACTTCAGGTTCTAGAAGCACCGGAGCTGGCATGGAAGCTGTTCGGAATGGGTCTTTGTATCCGTCATTTTCGAAGATCTCTGACCGGTGTGCCCTCACGAGCATAGCCATGCAACGTAACACATAGCGATAGGTTTCCTCTTCCCCCGCACTGTGATGCTTACCTAGATGTGCCGCCATATCCGAGAGGAACGCACGAAAGGTTTTATCGGCGACTCCACCGTGCTCCAGGTCGCTGTTCGAGGCCATGGCATCGCGGACTTCAGCGTAACGGCGTTTGAGATAGAAAGAAGTATCTGACATTGGACGGAGCATTAATCATCACCTTTTATGCATGTCAACAGCTTTTCAAGGCGTTCGGTACCGTTGTGGAAGCGGTGGCCCATGAAGTGGTTCATGTCATGACGATGGTTATCCCAGCTGGGATTTTCAGAGTGCAGTGCGACATAGAGCTTGTTGAGCCGCCGGGTAGCGAGCACGTGGGCCGTCAAAGTTTACCCGTACAGCTTTCGAGGATACCATATGCCGTAGATAACTTTGGGACGACCAGGATGTTCAGTTGGGCTAGACTGAAGCGGTAGCAACCAAAAAGAGATCATCCTATGGCAAAACCTGATTTGGAAAAGCGCGCGGCGTTTGCGTGTGCATATGCTGAGCTTGGCAATGCAACGCAAGCGGCTCTGAGCGCCGGTGTGCCGCAGTCTTCAGCGCACAGTATGGGCTATAGATGGCTGCGGGACGACCGCATTGTAGCTATGATCCGTGAGGCGATGGATGATCGTCTGAAGGCGCTGGGTCCCTTGGCTATAAAGGTTGTAAAGGACATCATGTTGTCCGAGCACGCGTCACCTCAGACGCGTCTGCAGGCCGCTCGGGACGTGCTGGACCGTCTTGGCTGGGTGCCACCACGACGTGCGGAAACAGCGGAACCAACTCCGTTGGAATTGCATGAGATGACGATCTCCCAGCTTGAAGAAATGACCTCGGGACAGCGGGGCATACGGCTTGATCAAGCGTCCTTGGCCCTGATTGCACAGGATGAGAGG
>Ga0209533_1004749_pt1 | contig 11695 bp, 12 predicted proteins | sample COG_04_FD_184748 | JGI IMG/M metagenome (GOLD analysis project Ga0209533, IMG submission 184748) | Pelagic Microbial community sample from North Sea - COGITO 998_met_04 (SPAdes) (version 2) | ecosystem: Environmental > Aquatic > Marine > Neritic zone/Coastal water | place: Helgoland, sampling... | reverse complement strand
TGCCGACATGCGGCCTATCATCTATGGAAAACTGCTACTTAATTTAAACAATGCGTTTAATGCCATTGCTAACCAGCCGATCAAAACCCAGCTTGAAAATCGCGCTCTACGAAAAGTTTTGGCGGCCGCTCAGCGCGAATGGTTGGCTGTTGCCCAATGCGAAGGGATAGAGTTGGCTCAGTTTACCGCGGTGAAGCCTGCTTGGATGCCAGTCATTATGAGCTTACCCAATTGGATTTTTCTACACTTGGCAAAAGTGATGTTGCAAATTGATCCTCAGGCGCGTTCATCAATGTGGGAGGATATTCAAGCAGGAAGAAAAACCGAAATTGAATATTTGAACCAGGCGGTAGTTGTGCATGCTGAAAAACTGGGGATGGATGCGCCGGTTAATCGTCAGATAAGTGCCATGATTGCAAGTTTAGAAAAAGGTGAAGAAGTTGCACTGGCCCAGCTTTGCGCATTGGCCTCATAGCCATTATTAAAAATTTAACTCTTTTAATGAGAGCGTTATTGATCTAGATGCAGTGACAGATGCTGATGAAAATTGACTATCGCTTTTTCATAGTAACCAAACGTTAAGTGCGTATTGGCTTTGGCAGTAACCGTCTCTTGGATGGTGCACGCCACTTCTCGATCTTCATCTTGGCCTGAGTCATTAACAAATAAAGCATCTCGTTGCGCGTCTTCAAGCGATATAGGGTGTTCATTAGTTTGGCGATTCATCATGCGGTAAATAACCCACTGCGAACGGTTAGGGCTTAATGGCTCGAGCACAACAAAGTTCGTGTGTTTGGATAATACAGAAACACTGGCATTGGGAAAGAGGTGGTAGACCGAGGTTACGGCTCCGTCTAAGCGACGTTTATCGGGTTCAACGTGCCGCAGCTTTTCCATCCGCCGAAAAGGAAAAATAATGCGCGAGTTAGCGCCGAACGTTTCTACCAAGTTGGTATTGTCTAGCCCATAGGGGTAAAACGTTTTTTGGTGCAGTGACTTAATGTGGTAGCCCTCTTGGGCTGTTTCGGTGAGTAATTTCCAATTGGCTTGGTCGGTATAGCCATCTTGCTCAAACATTTCCTGTTCGGGTGAGAAGTAGTCTAAACAGTTGGGCAATGTTTCTGAGTTGATCGGACCATTTTGTGCAACGTAAACCAGGCCGCCCTTTTCCAGCGCATTAACTTCCACTAGGCCATGCTCTTGCATGTCTAAATCAGCAAAACCGGCCCGCCCCGGAACCCCTTTGAGTTTACCTTCAAGGCTGTAAGTCCAGGCATGATAGGGGCAAGAAAACGCGCGGGCACAGCCACTGCCTTTGGCAACTTGCATGCCGCGATGACGACAGGCATTGATAAAGGCTCGCACCTTGCCATCGGCGCCGCGGGCTACCAATAAGGGCGTGCCTGCTGCTTTGCGGGCAATGTAGCTACCGTTTTCAGGTAGTGCGGCGGATGGGCAGTAAGGTACCGGCAAGCGCCGTAATAATTCAATTTCAGCATTGAATCGCTCCTGCGAGTGGTAGTGCTCAACAGGCTCACGCCAGATTGTATCGCCAAGGTCTGTCGTGCCATTATCAATATGATTGAATAGCCGCTCGATGATTTGCTCATCATTCAGCAGTGGTGAGTCGGGTGCTCGATGGCTTGTGGATTTTATAGGTTTCATCTCATTACCTTTGCTAGTGCCTGGGTAAGAATAACAAAAATCGTCCTTGAAAGAGAGCCTTAAGAACCCATAAAAAAAGAAGTGAGTGAGTCGTTAAGCTGGCGTTTATGCTATGGACAAGCGATGAGCGCCGATTTGGGCAAAATGGGGTTTTTTAGCCAGCGCCATATTAGTTATCGGTGCAATTAATTGTTTAGCGCATAAGGTCGGGGCAGATGGCAGGGATTCTGACATCGAGAAAGTCAGCTTGCAAAGCGTTAAAGCCATAGAGGTCGCGTTAGGCTTATTCAGCCTAGGCGCTATAGCATGCCTGCTTTTTCCCCTTTATCTAATAAATAGCAAATTCGGGCATCAGTCGCGCCGTTTTTAATGACTGGCGGTGTGAAGCCGTCAAACAGATCGCTATGCACTATGCCATCAGCCATCATTAAGGGAAGCACCCCCGAATTTTCCAGCGCTTCGTCGACGAACTGCTTTTCATCGCCGTGCAATTTTTCATAACGGTTTTGCAGCTGCTCAAATGACCAAACACGGTATTGATGCGTGCTAAAGGTTTCTTCTAGACCGTATACTTCAGCGTCGGGTATGTATTTAGTTGCGCAAGCTATTAAGCATGCCGAGGTGGTCGCCTTCCCTGAATTAGGGATGGAAGCCATTTACGAATTTGATTTAGAAGACATGCCGGTTACTGTCGCCGTCGACAGCCGAGGTGAGTCGGTGCATCAAACTGGGCCGGCTATTTGGGCAGCAAAAATTCAAGAGCAAGTAATCAAGGTAAACTAATTTTTTATTACAGTAATCAGGCGGGTATAGCTCTTGATCAATCCGGCCTAACAACCATTTGGCTAGCGGGCTGGCAGTATCACCTAGATATCGGTTAATGAGTTCATGCAAAACTTCGCCAGCATCGTCTTGCAATACCGTTACATTGGCTTTACCTCGGACACCAAGATACGGTGGTTCATTGGGCGCCACTTCAAACGCACAGCGCCCAGCCTGCTTGAGTAGTTTGACCAGATAACTGGATTCATGCGAGACACAATAGATCACCTCTTTGGTCGCATCGTAGGCAAACCATACCGAACAAATTAGCGGAAAGTCTTTATCCTGCACGGCGATTCGAATCGGAATGTTCGAGCCTTCAAGAAAATCAGCAATGTCGCCTTTTGACCAGGCACTCTTAGCAGCGAGTTTCATATCAGCCCAACGCCCTCTTATACAAAGCCAAAAGTCTCGACCAGGCTCGCTCGGCTTGTTCCTGGTTATAAACCCGGGAGTCAAGCACACACCATCCGTGAAGCGCTCCAGGATACACTTCGATTTCTGCGCTTAAGCCCTGTTCCGCAAACGACGTCTTAAGTGTTTCTTTTTCATCCGGATAACGTGCATCGTCATTCTCTGCAACAGCGATTAAGAAATCCGCTTTCATATCCGGGATACGAAGGTGGGGGCTGTCGTCTTTATCACTTGCCAGACCTCCGCCGTGGAACGATGCCGCTGCACGAATGCGCTCTGGCACTGCTGCTGCGGCGCGCATGATCATCGGCCCGCCCATACAGTAACCTTGTGTACCAACACCTTTCGTCGTATCAACCGCGCCCTGTTAATCCAACCAAGCAACAAATGCTCGAGCATCGGTCATATGAGTTTGTTCGTTTAACTTCCTATAGTAAGGAAGGACTTTGTCTCGCGTAGCCTGATCCTGGAAAGACGCGCCGAGCTCCACCACTGGAGACTTGGCCGAGCGATAATAAGGATTAATCACCAACACCGAATAACCACTCTCCGCCAACCGTCGCCCCATGGTGCGAAAAGCTGGCCGCAGCGCCAGAATATCAGGCCAGACCAGCACGGCCGGATGCTTACCTTCAGAGGGGTGAACAAAATAAGCATCACAAGTACCATCGGGCGTGACGATCTCAACATCTTGTTCAGTGACAGACAGAGCAGATGCCGAAGCCGAAGTCGGCAACATGCTAGCCATTACCGCACCGACACTAAACTGGCTAAATTTCCTTCTTGTGAGTTGTGCCTGCAAAGCCAAATGCTCAGGGGAAACATTGGCCTCAGATTCATTCACGGTATCGTCATCGCACACCAGGCGTTCCTCTCACTCAATAATGTCGGATGAATACTAACAAAACTGAACAGAGACGCTAATACTCTTGTCACTAAGTAGCTTGATAAGAGAACCTATCAAAACAATTCAAAAGCTTGAAACTGATTAAATTCAGCATCAGGCATGCGCTGCGATCGCATCTACAGAACAACACACTGACTTAACCAACCATGCGCTTCATTGCGAGGCGGTTACGATCTATATAATGGTGTTTCAATGCACCCAACACGTGTGCACCTAAAACCACATAGAGCACGTAAGGCAGAAGATATTTGTGAAATGTACCCCAAATGATTGTTGCCATATCACTTGGCTCCCATAAGGGTGCGAGCTCCCAGGCAAAGAAGAAAGTTGGATAACCATGGTAGCTGGTCATGACGAAACCAGTAACAGGCATGGCGATGAGAAAACCATAAAGAGCGAGATGAACACTGTGAGCCAGCTTACGCTCGATGGGTTTCAAACTGGTATCTAATGCGGGACGTCGGGACCTGAGGTGCCAGACGATCCTGGCGATCAGCAGCATAAACACTAACACTCCAATAGTTTTATGAAACACGTAATAAGCATTTCGATACTCAGTGCCCTCGGGAATAATGGAAGCAAAAATGCCCATCGGGATAAGCACAATGAAAAGAATCGCCGTCGTCCAATGTAAAAACCGCGAGACACTACCGTATCGCGATTCTTCGTTCCCTGACGCTAATTCCAGAACTTCCTCGCTTTGACTCTGACGCAGACCCACGATTATAAGAAGCAAACCGGCTCCTAGTGCTAAGAGTCCTTGCATCCAGAGCAGCGCAGGCTTGGCCGAATCCAGAGGCGTTTGATTAGGTTTTGGGTTTTCAAGGAATCCTGTGTTCATAACAAAAAAGAAAAACCAGAGCGCAACGCCAAAACACCCTAACGATGCAAGTATGGCTCCAATGGAACGAATTTTGGGCGACACCCAATTCAGGCAAGCAGCAGTTATTAACGAAACTGCGACGATGGCTAATGCAACCCAGCTATCTAAATTACCTTCCAATCGAGGCGACGTTCCGGTCCCGCCTGAAGCCAGATTGATAGCTTCTGAGGCAATGACTGATTGACTAGCCAGAACACCAAGAGTGGCAAAGATGATCGGTATGGCTTTTTTCATGTAGAACTCCAGTTGCTTATGGCTATAGCTTAACGATTAACTTGCCGCGGTTACCGCCGCTAAAAAACAAATTCAATCCGTCGACCGATGCCTCTAAACCCTCTAACACGTGGGTGCGGAATTTGATTTTGCCTTGCATAACGTAGGGTGTGATTTTTTCAAGCAAAGCTGGCGCATCTTCAAAGTGGGGTATAGGAAGAATTAATACCCCCTCATCTTCGCAATCTACAATAAAAAGCAGGCTATTGGCAATCGCCAGCGATATTTTCTAGTGGTGTTTAAGCCATTTTTTCTTCTTGATCGTATTTTAAATAAAAAATATAAATTTACTTGACAAATATAGTTTTGTATGTGAATCTAATTTTTGTATGTGAATCTACAAGCCTACTCGATAGGAATAGTCGACCAGAGGAAAATCCAGTCAAAGGAACGCTCTGTTTGTTAAAGGGATATTCGGTCAACGGAAAGAACTTACTCTTTTTATTAATGGATACCTGTTAACCAAGTGTAGAGTGTTTTTTAAGATATTGCGCATCTAAAAAAGAGGCTTTTAACTATGAAGAATTCATTGTTTAAATTTATACGGGCAATTATTGCTCCTAGTTTATTCCTTGGTGGAATACTTATATCAACACATGCATACAGCACGAACTGTATGCATGTTTATGGGCAAAGCCTTGATCCGCATGCCTGGTATGATTCAAAGCACAAGTGTTATAGCTGCGCTAATCAAGCAGCGCTTGGATCATGTGATGTGATAAATGAATTGCTGGTGAGGGATACTTCTGCGGCAACGAATGTTCTTATTGCCGCCCATCGAGGTTACTGGGGGTTTCCATTAAGTAAAGGGGCGCCAGAAAATACTATGCAAGCTCTACAGAAGGCTATTTCAATAGGGAATGTTGAATTATTGGAAATTGATGTCACTAAAACATTGGATGATAAGCTGGTGTTGAATCATTTTTTTAATTTACTGGGGGCCGATGCGGACGGAGCTGGCTTTCTGGAAAGTGAAAATCCTCGAAATCTCACTTTATCTCAATTAAAAACGATCAATGTAGATAGGCGTGATGGTAGTAAGTCAACCGAAAAATTTGCCTCCTTTGAAGACGCGCTTATTTACGCCAAGTATAGCGGTGCTATCTTGATGCTCGACCCAAAATTAGATGCAGGGCAAGATAAGAAAAAAGACTATGCCAATATAGTTGCTATTGCTTTGGAAGCTGCGCGATTTCATGATGCTTTGGATAATTTGGTCGTTAAAGTATATCTCACGCATGCTGAAATTGTTAGCGAACTTAACCAGTCTCCACACTTACATCACAACTTTGCTGATGGTTATGAAGGGAGGTTTTTATGGGCGCCGATTACCAGTAGCGGGATCAAGGATAAAACTCAAGCTGAAACGCTAACCTTTATTGATACTTGGTGGGATAATGCACATAAACAAGTCTCTAACTGGGAAACCAACATTTATTCACCCGATTGGTGGGGTGCAAAGGCATTTACCAGTGGCGATAAGTCTTACGATAGTTTAATAAATTATGTAAATGTTAAAACGAATAGAAGAGGTTCATTGTGGAGCCTGGATCCAGCAGGGCCTAGAGGAACATTAAGCCGAGTCCATAAGTGGAAGTTTATTGCAAACACGCCAAATGATGAAAGAGGTGACGTGTTTAGCACCATGAATTATCCCGGAGCGAGCCATGCTCTGATAACAACAGACAGGCCAGATTTTTACAAACAGTTCAAACACTACGCTCATTTAGGTGGTAATTAAAACCATATAGAGATAAGAATTCTTTATATATCAATCTAAGCAATAGCGAGGATAAATATGAATATTTTAATTTTAGATAAAAGATATATTGCAAATAGGGTGTTACTCGTGATCTTTGCCTTAATGTCACTGAATACGTGGGGGTATCAATCACGTGTGGAGCTTCGCAGTTTTCAAGACCAGAAGCCAGCTGATGATGGCTTTATGTATGAGAGTCACAATCGAAAGTTACCTCAACTTGATTACTGGCAGAAACTTACATATGGCGCTATTACGGTAAAAATTTTGCCAAAAGACCATAATACGATAGCTGTTAAAATAAAGGGGCTTTATTCTCTTGATCCGAATAAAGAGGTTGAATATGTATCTTTAGATCGAATGATTTCTTCTGCGGTGGGCTCTAATACTAGATTTAATATCAAATCTTATATATGTAACCATTTTATGTGGATAGAGCTGGTCGATAGTAAGGGTGGGTTCTTTACCAAGCGTTATAGTACGCCTTTCTTCTTTGGCCCTGGTGATGGTTTTGTAGAGGCGTTTAAAACTAGTTCGGCAGAAGGCGGTGACTTGCAATTCTTTAATTATGTAAAATTTAAAAACGACGCTAAGAAACATTATGCAAATAGCTTTGGTGCTTTTGTCGATATGCATCCGGCAGCTTTACCAGTCTTCGTTGCTGCAATACTTTAATGTTGTTGTGCGCAACGCAGGCTTTTTATCAACTAACTATTTACAATATAAATTATACAGAGGTGGATATTATGAAGATCAATAAAGTTAGTAATATTTTGACAGTAACTCTAACACTGGTTTCGTGTACAATTTTTTCGTCGATGGCTTTTTCTAGAGTTGTTTGTGGTAATACACAGAAGATTATCGCTGTTTCGCAAGGATACCCTGGTATGGATGAAAGAGATTTAAGCATGTGGACGAGACGTATAAGCGATGGTTCTGTATTTCGCTATACTACCAGCGGCGATAAGAATCTTGGTATTAACCCTGAGACGCAAGCATTACAAAAAATGGCATTAACTGCAATGACTATGAATGCTACGGTATTTGTGTTTGCAAAAGATGATTGTTCGACAAAGACTTATCATGGTTTTGAATATGTTGATAAGTGGGTTGGATTGGAAATAAAAGCTGAAGAATAATCCAGATTGGAAATAGTGTCAGTCGATATATTATTGCAATTTCCTATATGACTAGATTATCAGTGACCCTTAATAAAAACATTATAGTGAAAGTTAAAATTAAGCGATACTCATTTTTAAATATGAGTATCGCTTTTTTTATTTTGTAAAATTTAAAATATCACTTAGTCATAACAATATTGTTATGCCAATTTCTTATCTTCAGCATTTGTTAAGTTTGTTAATAATAGTTAAGCAATTGAAAAGTCATTTTTAAAAATTATTACCTTCAAAGCCAATCTAATTTTTGTACGGCTGTTTAGTTATCGACTTATCCTGTTTTAAAGCGTCATTGACTAAAGCCCTCAGCGCCTAAGCTAATCGTGTGGGCGAGTTTTAATAGAATATTAAAACTATATTGCGCTAGCGGCCTTGGTACCCAAACCCCGCGTAAACCTCACTAGGTTTCATGGCGTATTTGCACCAAACAGTCGGCACCGCGTGACAATAACACCAGCCTTACGAAATAAGGCAAAAAAAGCATTGCCGACAGGGCAGGAAAAAACGAGGGCACAAAAACACCAATCGATGACCTGGGCGCAAAGACTTAAACGGGTTTTTAACATCGACATTGAAACGTGTGAGCAATGCGGTGGTGCGGTTAAGGTTATAGCGAGCATCGAAGACTCATTGGTGATCCAAAAGATACTCAGCCACCTGAATACAAAAAATGACGAAGTCGTCGAATTATTGCCCCCACAAAGTCGAGCACCGCCTCAGATAAGTCTGTTTGAATAAAAGCCGTTCATCATCATACGCAAAACTGGTTTTCACAACAGCGGGAGCCGCTTGTCTTGAATTCTTAATTACGTGGAAACAGTTGATTAATAGACGAAAAATAGCCGATTTTCACTCCCTTAAGAATATAAAATAGATGTCAATATTGGAAATATAAGGCATCATGTATTTTGATTTTAGGAAAAATGACGTTTTATTTTACCTATACTCAAAAATGACGTTTTATTTTACCTATACTCTGGTCTAGAAAGGGTATCTTGGAAAATATATTCCAAAAGTTATCAGCAAATAATGACCCAGAGTGGCTATTCATTGACGGTAGCATTGTCAAAGCACATCAAGATAGCGGTGGATTACCGGTTTATTTTGAGCTGTCATGCGGGCAAGTACATGATGTTGTTCACGCTAAAAGCCTGATAGCGCATTCACCTCATTCATCGGTTGTTACCGCTGACAAAGGTTATGATAGTGACGATTTTCGAGAGCATATTAGGCAATTAAACAGCCAGCCGAACATTCCGCGAAAAGGAAACAGCAAAACGGGTAACCCTCGTATGGACTGGTGTCTATACAAGTATCGTCATTTAGTCGAAAACGCATTTATGAAGATAAAAAAGTACCGAGGTCTAGCAACTCGATACGAAAAATTAGCTCGAAACTATTCTAGCAACGTGACTTTAGCCTTCATGATGATGTGGCTGCCAATGATGGTTGAATAAATTATGAACAAAGATCAACAGCCTCTAGTGTTAATTAGACTAAGACTCGTATTTGGGGCAAAGATTAAGAAGCATAATTAGTCGTGTACTATTAACACAAGCGACTAACTACCAGCATTTTCACAAATATCACCAAAAACTTCCTTAAGTAAACATCAAACCATACTGAAAGGCAGCCGTAACAATGGGTAGAACATAGTGTTAATTCGTCCTATACTCCAGAGTGGTAGATAGGCCCCTAATAAACATGCAAAAACAGACAATAAAAAAACAAGTTGGTTTTACTCTGGTAGAGTTAATTACAGTTATTGCTCTACTTAGTGTCCTTGTGATCACTGCTTTACCAAAGTTTATCGATATTTCTTCAGACGCTAAGCGTGCAACAATGAGACAGTTGGAAGGCACTTTGAGAGAAGCAACTAAATTGGTTTATTTAAAATCAGTACTCGAGGGTGAAGAAAATATTAGCAAAATAGCAGTCCCTCCACCTGACGTTGACGGTATTCTTACTCATTATGGGTACCCGATACGCAGTGAGATACAAGGTTTGGTTAATTTAAGTGAAAATGATTGGAGAATCGAAGAACAAGGTACCTATTTATTTATTTTACCTGCGGATATAACAGCGGTTGTTAACAGTCAGGCATATTATGACGCAATTGGCACTGGTGCGGACGCATGTAATATTACTTTTCAGCAATCTAACATAAGACCCTCCCATCAGAGTATAACAAGTTATCTTGATGGCTGTTAATTCCCGTAATAATCGAACAAGCCCTTTTAAAGGGTATAAGGGGTATTAACCACATCACCAATACTTCTTAACAGTGACACCTTGGTTAGGTTCGTCACCAGTTCGTCGATTTAGCGAACGAAAAATTTCATTGCTTGCGCCGTAACATGGATGGTTGCCTGGCGTTAGGAGCAGGTGATCTGGCGAGGAAATAAGTAAAGCCTTACCGAGCAAATCGTGCTTTTCGGCGTATATTGTGGAGGAGTAAATTATGCTCCCCAGTCGAAATCTCGCTGGATCGTTTGGCTATCGTCAACTGCCAGAATTGGCGGCGCACGAAGTGGTGGTAACAGTGATAGCTGGGGTGCGCTGATCGGCGATGCAATTTTGTCGAGGTGTTCTAGGATCGTCTTAATCACCATTGGCTCGGTGATGCATGCAACAATCTTCACATTGTGCTTGGTGCAACTCTCGCACGTCAGTCGATATTGAATACACGTTTGAGTCGCTGTGCCGGTAACCGGATAACCAGCTCATGCTTCGCGCGTGGTATGGTTTGTCTGTACCTTTGATAGTTTCATCAAGCTTGGGGCTGTTCTTGCGGACGAGGTTTAGAATGTCTTTGGGCTAAGCAGTCATTTGGGAATTGAATCAGGCAGCTCTGAGCCTAATAGCAGACGGTGGGCTAATTAGTTATTCAACAGTTAAGCCCATATTTTTGCGCTATAAAGTATCAGCATACCTACAATAAAAAAACACACCTATACTGTATATAATTACAGTATAGGTGTGATATATGTCTCTTGTAAAGGATGCCAGAAAAGAGGGAACGGTAAAGTATGAACGTCATAAACCAGAGCAAACCCTTCTTTATCAAATTATTGAAAAATATTACCCGCAGTTTCTGAACCACATGGGGCAACAAGATAAATGTTTGCCCAAGTATGTGCGGTCAGAATTTGAAGAGTACCTCAAGTGCGGTCGTTTGGAATATGGGTTTTTGCGAGTACGTTGTGAAGATTGTCACCACGAGCACCTGGTCGCATTCAGTTGTAAACGCCGAGGATTTTGTCCCAGCTGTGGTGCGCGGCGAATGGCAGAAAGCGCCGCCTTGCTGGTTGATGATGTGTTGCCTCATGAGCCCATTAGGCAATGGGTATTGAGCTTCCCTTTTCAACTTAGATTTTTGTTTGCCAGTTATCCTCGCATCATGGGAAAAGTACTGGGTATTGTCTATCGCACACTTGCCACACATATCACTAAAAAAGCAGGCTACAACAAACAGACGGCACAAACGGGTGCGGTCACATTGATCCAACGATTTGGCTCAGCGCTGAATTTAAATATCCATTTTCATATGCTCTACCTCGATGGCGTATATTCCGAAGATAACTATGGCAAAACGCGTTTTCACCCGATAAAAGCCCCGACAAAAAGTGAACTGAATAGTATTACTCACCGCATTAGCCAGCGTGTGGATAGGATATTGAAGCGAATGATCTTTCCATTCGTTGCAATAAGTATGTAATAACTTTGGGATCAATTGCTATTTGCCTGTCATTAAATTGTTTAATCAAAACTGCATTTAATAAAATATCATCTGG
>Ga0209533_1004743_pt1 | contig 11700 bp, 6 predicted proteins | sample COG_04_FD_184748 | JGI IMG/M metagenome (GOLD analysis project Ga0209533, IMG submission 184748) | Pelagic Microbial community sample from North Sea - COGITO 998_met_04 (SPAdes) (version 2) | ecosystem: Environmental > Aquatic > Marine > Neritic zone/Coastal water | place: Helgoland, sampling... | reverse complement strand
GGAATAAATTCGAGCATCATCTCCGGCTTATTTTGAGATTCGTAGCTTCGAATCAAATAGATCGCTGCTTCAACCCGTATTTTATCATCAATGAGCGTCAGGTTGTTGAGTTGCCGGAAACGGGGCTCTCCGATGACCCACTCTTTTAAGATAGCGTGAACCAGGCAAAGATTAGTTAACCAGCGGTTGCGGTAAGCGGCTGGATATTGCCCCTGCTCAATGCCCGTCAGGCCCGCTTCCAGAATGGGCTTGATTTCACTCCACTGTTTCTCCGCCAGCAAAATCTGAATTTTGTAGGTGAGGGCTTCTGCGCAACGTACCGAGGAAGGGTGGCGTTCGAGCAGGCGATTTGCGAAGTCGAAGCAGGCGTTGCGATCGGGTTGCCCCCGCGTTTCGGCATATTGGTTGTAATGATGGCGTGCCAGTAAGTAATAGCATTGTTCCTGAAGCGGCACGAGTTCCGCTTTCGGTTCGGCCTCACTCCGTTTTACCAATTCCATCAGGTAGGGAAGCACATCGGCCGTGTCGTTATCGCTAACCGCGGTTACTAGTGCCTCCAGGGATAGGCCAGTGATCAAGCTTTTATCCTGTGCTTTCACTGCTGTTAGAGGCAACAAGAGCAAGCAACAAAGGTACCATCGGCAGAAAGACGTAAAATAGTAAGGGAGGGTAGGGGTCATTTCATGCGACAGGCTAAAGCAAATGGATAAACGTTTAGACTACTACTTGCTTCAATAGTAGCAATGCAAAATTTTAGGTGATTTGGGGTTTTCAACAGCAAGATCACTGGATCGAAATCTGGTCAGTCGAGATCCTTTTTAGAGTTTTGGTCAATAATACTTACAATTTAAAATAATTTGCTCAGTTGGTTGAATTAGTGCACAGTGGAATGCATATATTAGGCAAGCCTAGCCCGTGCCGCTGTTGACTATTATTCAGCTGTAGTCACCAAAGCGCTTGCCATCAGATTTTTGCGAAAGAATGTATATGATATGAAGTCTAGATTTATTTTTAACACATTCGTGTATAGCTCCTTGTGGATCATGGCATGTATGCTGGGCTTCGAGCTTTCTGCCCAGGGGCCCACGAACGTGGTGTTGATTGTTGCAGATGATCTGGGTAGCGTGGATCTCAACTGCTACGGTTCAGATGATTTGTTGACGCCGAATATCGATGCGCTTGCGAATCGCGGGGTGCGTTTTACGCAGTTTTATGTAGGCTCGGCGATATGCTCGCCGTCGCGAGCGGCTTTATTGACAGGTCGATACCCACACAGAGCGCAACTTCCGCGCAATACGGATTATAAGGGAATGCCCGGATCGCAGTTTACCCTTGCTGAACTTTTTCAAGAAGCGGGGTATCGCACCTCATTGATTGGCAAGTGGCATCTAGGGGAAACGCCGGAGACAGACCCACAGGCTCAAGGCTTTGATGAGTTTTTTGGCCATCGAAGGGGCTGTATTGATAATTATTCCCACTTCTTTTATTGGTCTGGCCCCAACCGCCATGACCTGTGGCGCAATCGCACCGAGGTATTTGAATCTGGCGAATATTTTCCAGATTTAATGGTCCGGGAAGCAAAGCGTTTTTTGCAAGCGCAGCAGGATGAACCTTTTTTCCTCTATTTTGCTTTGAACACTCCGCATTATCCGATGCAGGCAGAGCAACGATTCGTCGATATGTATGTGGACTTGGAGGATGCGAATCGTCAGCGTTACGCAGCTTTTGTGACTTCGCTGGATGATAAAGTGGGTCAAGTCCTGGATGAGCTCGATCGTTTGAATTTAGCCGAAAATACGCTGGTCGTATTCATGAGTGACCATGGGCATTCAATTGAAGAGCGTGCCTTTGGGGGAGGGGGGAGTGCCGGACCTTACCGGGGCGCCAAAGGGACACTATGGGAGGGCGGTATACGTGTGCCTTGTATCCTATCGCTGCCATCAGTCATTCCCGCAGGGGAAATTCGTGACCATTGGGTGACGAGTATGGACTTGTTTCCTACCATTGCAGAGTATGTTGAACTCAAGCTGCCAGACCATAAAATAGATGGCCGCTCAATTACAAACTTGATTGCCGATGTGGATGCAAGCGCTCCGCACAACACCTGGCATTGGGAGCTGTATGGTAAGTGGGCGGTTCGCCATAAGCAATGGAAGCTCGTCAAGACGGATAAAGAAACTTTTCTTTCAGACCTCTCAATAGACTTGTCGGAACACAATAATCTTGCTGAAGCCAATCCGGATATCGTTAAGGCTCTAACAGCTTTGCACAAAGACTGGGAAGTCGAGTCCCACGTGCAGTGAGAGTCGGGCGGAATTTAGTTGGGTCGAGCGGGACACTGAAGCAGATCGCGGTAGGAGCGCGGGCAGATGCCCTCTGGTGCACTCAACACACGTTTTAAAGCTCCTTGATCATTATATTGCGAAACCAAATCGGGGCTCCGCCGTGTTTGCCTTGAAGCCCAATGCGTCCCTTTGTGGGGTGCATGCTTAGTGGCTTGTTGAGCCATTTAGGCTTTGCGCTACCGTTAGGATTCTCCGTGGGTGAGGTCCATTGGGTCATGTCCATTGAAGTGACGTGTTTCCCGTTCAGTATGACGTCAATGGAAGGGCCTTTGCAGATGATGGTATAGTGGTTCCATTCGCCAGCGGGTTTGACTGCCGCTTCGGCGGCCGCAAGGCGGCCAAAGATAGCACCGCAGCGCCAGGTCCCGTCTTTGGAGACCCACGGCTCCGAGTAATCATCTGTGATTTGAATTTCAACAGAGTTTGGAACCCAACGCTTAATGTCCGTTACATAAACCAAAACGCCGCTGTTGGCTGCCGTGCCATTTTTAAACTCAAGATCGAGCACGAAGTTTTCATACTCCTTGTTTGACCAGATAACCTGGTCTTTGCTGGCTGTGATTTGCCCGTTTGAACTTGTCCAGACCCCTTCAGGAAAAACGGCATCGGATAAGTCGTCAGCGAAGAGTGGTTGCCAAGGGGAGCTTTTTGTTGCCGCGGCTTCCGGCGGCGCACTGAGGTTTTGATTGTTTTCAGCAAGGGCCGCCACAGCGAAAAACGAGCAATTCGTAATAAGGAGTGATGCCTTAATGGTGTTTTTGATATGCATGATCTTAGTATTTGCGATATTTCTTGCGAACCAGTTTATTGGCTTCCGCGACGTTGGTGCAGCGCATGTTTTCTGAATCCCATTCAATCTTTTTACCGGAACGGACTGCGAGATTACCCAAAAGCACCATTTCAGTCAGCGGACCCGAATAGTCAAAGTTTGCTTGGGCAGGCTCGCCGCCTTTGCAGGCCTCTATCCACTCCTGCATATGACCAATCGATGGCTGCTCGGTTTGTTTCGGCATACGGTTTTCAGCAAAATCGATCCATGCCGACTGTGGAATGAGGCGAGCTGATTTGCAGTAAATGTCACTGATCATGATGGTGCCCTCCGTGCCATACCAGAGTTGTCCACCATCCCCGGAAGGAAGCTTTCTTGCAGCTTCCAGCTCTTTAGGACGTTCCGGAAGCTTCTTGCCGTCATACCAGACCAGTTTGATGGCGCCGCGCTCAGTGGTCGCAGAAAATTGATAGGTTACAATTGACCATTCAGGGAAGCTCCATTCACTTTGTGGGCCGGTAATAGCCTCAACACTGCTGGGGTTCTTCAATTCGAGGACGTCAAAGGGGCAATCCAAGGCATGGCAACCAATGTCACCTAGGGCACCACAGCCATATTCAGCCCAGCCACGCCAAGCAAAGGGGGCGTAAGCTTGATTGTAGTCGCGCTCGCTGGCAACTCCCTGCCATAAATTCCAGTCCAGATTAGCGGGTATTTCCTGTGCCTGCGGAAGCGGGCGCTTACCCTGTTGCCATACGGGGCGATTGGTCCAGACGTGTATCTCCTTAATTTCGCCAATTGCTCGTGCTTGATACCATTCCCGCATGCGGCGTATGCCTTCGAACGAATGGCCCTGGATGCCCATTTGGGTCATTACCTTGTGTTTGCGTGCAGCCTCGGTGAGCGCCCGTGCTTCGGCTATTGTGTGGGTCAATGGTTTCTGCACAAAGACGTGCTTCCCCATTTTGATCGCCATCATGGCCGCGGCAAAGTGCATGTGGTCGGGGGTGCTGATAGTGACGGCATCAATTTGATCATCCATCTCCATTAGCATTACACGGAAATCTTTGTATCTTTTTGCGTCTGGGAAACGAGCGAAACTCTTTTTGGCCCGCTCATCATCTACGTCACAGAGTGCCACAATGTTTTCTGAGGCAACTTCGTTCACATCGCTGCGACCTTTGCCGCCTACCCCAATACAAGCGATGTTCAACTTGCGTCCAGTGATGATTTTGCCGGTGCGGGACGGAACTTCATCCCAGGACCAGACAATTCCCGGTAGTGCCGCATAGGCAAGAGCTCCAAGCCCTGCAGTTTTAATAAAGTCGCGTCGGTTTAGGTGATCCAGTTGCATTTTTATTTTAGGTGAACAAGCAGAACTTGTAGCGGCATGTGATTCATTTTGATGAAGGGTAAAAACTTATAGCAAGTTTGAGCAGAAGTTTGGCTGCTATGATGCAAAGACCGAATTAATTTAAACGTTTAATTTAATTTTATTACAAGCTAAATTTAGGCTATAGAATACAGGTTGAAATATATGCCAGATGCGACCCTTTGTAAAAATAGGCTTTCCCTAGATTTATATTGACACAAAAAATATGTGAATAAACGTTTAATTATGTCTATTATCCGTTCCCTTGCTTGCGGGATCGGGGTTCAGTTTTGTCGATTATTTGGGTCGTTGTCATATATGAATATCAAACACTTTATTTTTGCCGCTAGCCTAGTTCTTGGTTGTGCGCTTTATGCTGAGAGCATAAGCCGCGTCGTTATCACGCCTCCTGGGGCCGATCTCCAAGCGGTGCTCGATGCCGGACAAGACCTCTGTTTGGAGCAAAGTGCCGTGTATGAAATTGATAAAGCATTGGTTTTCAAATTTGAGGGTCAGAGTATAACAACCTACGCGCCAAAGTCCTTGGACGATTACGCTATTTTACGCATCACCAATCGTGATCTTGGACAACTGATTGACGGTAATCAAATGGATGGCGTTCGCATCGAGCATTTGCTGCTGGATGGTAATCGTTATCGCCTTTCAGATCTGGCTAAAAAAATCAGCACGCAACCGCTTGTATTTTTTGGAGGAAGTGGAGCGGAGCGACAAATTGTTCGCGCCTGCATTTTTATTGGGCCTCGGACTTGGTCGACCTTGAAGGTGCATGAGGGAGGGTCCGACATTTTGGTTGAAAACAACATATTCTTTGGTGCCGGCTCTGACGTGAGGGGTAACGGGCGAGAAGGAGTTGAAAACCCTCATTTGGATGGCAGAAGTTGGGGGGATGGGATCTCTTGCGCAGCACAGCGGACAACGGTTCGTAACAATCTCATTATTGATTCAACTGATGTTGGGATGGTGTTTTTTGGGGCTCCCGGAAGTATTTCAGACGGTAACGTGATTGCGACGGTTTCGCGTGAATCCCTCGGGGGGATTAATCTGGTCGACCCTTTAAAATATTGGGCTTTTGATGAGGATCCAAAATCGATAGACTACCGAGGAGTTATTATTAAGAATAACTGGATTGATGCGCGGGGAGCGCGCATTCATATGGGGATTCCCGTGGGTGCGACGCCCTGGGTTCCAAGTAAGCGTGGTTTTACTTTTGTGGGAGGAACGGTGGAGAATAACCGCTTCACGGGAGGTGCTGCTGCATACAGCATTGTGCTCAATGGAATAAGGAATTTTACCGTTAAGGGCAACCAAAGCACGGCGCTGTATTCAGGCATCGCGGAAGGTTTTGGGCCTAAAAATCGACCGGATGAGCCGATTGCGTTCGCTTATGACCCAGATGCCGTTGCTGATTCGGAAATACAGCCAGAATTCGAGCCGATGAAGCGGCACCTGAACCACCTCTTGAGGTGTAACCATGCTCCTTTGAATTACATGGGTTACCGTTACTATCCTTATGGGGTGCATGAGGTGGTTGCAGTCGTAGATACAGCCTTTGAAGAAATGCTGGGTCGTCTTCCAGATGCTGCGCAGCGAACACATTACACGAGTTGGCTGCAGGCGACTAAAAGCAATGCAGATCAACTGCGACACCTACTCATGGCGAAACCCGAGTTTATCGAACGTCACGGCTATCACAATCCGGATGGTCTACAGCTATTTCGCGAGAAACTTTGGCTTGAGGCGATATCGTCCAGCTTTCAGGGCTTGACGGATAATATCCAGCATTGGCCGGCAGCTGCAGAACTTTATAAGGGTGCATGGGCGGTGATTAAGTCATAGTATATCATAGAACACAGGCAATTAAACTGATAGGAATTTGCTTTTTGGCGGCGCTAGCCGCCGAGGTGGCATTGGGGGTGAGGGTTGAAGGGAGAGGGGCAATTTAGTGTCAAACCCCGCTGAGGAACCCGTATACCCCGGCGTGACCGCCACTGAGGCCGTGATCGAGGTGCGAGAATACCGTAATGTTTTCCCAATGCGGGCGCAGCGGCTGAAGCGTGGGGCTGTTGAGCGTGTGATCCTTGGGGAGAAATAGCCGGGATAGTAACCGAGGTGATTGCCGATGCAGACCAGTCGGCGCGGTGCTTTCTCTGCTTCACTCGGGTTGGCGGCGATACTGGGAAGCGCGGGCAGGGCAAGGGTGACGCCCATTCCGTGGAGGAACTGGCGGCGCTAGAAGGAAGTTGGGGAGGGCATCGATGCGAGTTCAGTATTTCACGTCCGTGAGTTCAGCCCAGTCTTCCCATTGCCTGGCGAGCTCGGCCACTTTCTCAGGATGTTGAGCCGAGAGATCTTGCGTCTCGGTGCGATCGTTTTTCAAGTTGTATAGCTCCCACCGTTTTTTGAGCCAAACCAGCTTCCAATCGCCCTCGCGAATGGCCCGTTTCTTTGACCAGAACCAGAAGAGCGGCTCAGGCCGGTCAATGCTCGGTTTCTTGGCGGAAAGAACCGGGAGCAAGTTAACGCCTTCCACCGGGATGAGCGTGTTGCCGTTCCGGGAATTCGGGTAATCCGATTTCGCCATGGCGAGAAAGGTCGGCAGAAAGTCGATGATATGCCCGGTCTGATTCGTTCGGCTCCCGGCGGCAATCCTGGCGGGCCACCGAATCACAAAGGGCGTTGCGATTCCGCCTTCGTGAGTGTGCGATTTGTAATAGCGAAAGGGCGTGTTCTGGGCATGGGCCCAATTCGGCCCGACGTGGGAATACCACTGCTCCGGCCCGGGCAGGTGTTCGGTATTACCCGCGCCACCGGGCGTTTCGGCGCAGGCGCCGTTGTCTGAGAGAAACATCACCGCAGTATTCTCGGCAATGCCCAACTCGTCGAGTAAGGCCAGTAATCGGCCGATGTTTTGATCCATGTTATCGACCATGGCGGCGTAAACCTCCATTCGTAGCATTTCCCACTCCAGGTCTTGGTTCTGCCCTTCTTCAAACGGCTTGTTGCCCGGATTCTTACCCGGTTCGGGAAAGGTCGCGGGATCAATCAGTCCCAACTCGATCTGGCGCTGGTATCGCGCTTTACGGAGTGCGTCCCAGCCTTCAGCATAACTGCCTTTGTATTTTGCGATGTCCTTCGGCTTCGCATGAAGCGGATAGTGAGGGGCGGTGTAGGGCAGGTAATGGAAAAAGGGTTTTCCGAACTTCGCCTGTGCCCGAATCGTTTCCATGGCGTGATCGGTGAAGGCGTCGGTGGTGAAAAACTCTTTGGGAAAGGATTCGATGCGTTGATCGTTCTCGCCGAAGAATCGGATTCGTCCGCCCTTGAACTTGGGATCTGCTAAGGCGGGATTGAAGAAATTGCAGCAGCCGTCCCAGAGTCCATAGCTGCTGGCAAAGCCGCGGTCGATGGGGCGATGCGGAGCCTGCGATCCGTTGTGCCATTTCCCGCTGAGTCCGGTGTGGTAGCCGGCATCGCCCAGCGCTTCGCCAAGCGTCAGCATCCGCGGGTCGAGCAATTCAATTCCGCGTCCGCCGTTGCGCGGGTAGAGTCCGGTGAGGAGGGAGGCTCGGGTGGTGGTGCATTTGCCGTTGTTGTAGAAATTGGTCCACAACATGCCTTCGGAAGCCAGACGATCGATGTTCGGCGTTTCAATCTCACCGCCGTAGCAACCGATATCGGACCATCCCATGTCATCGGCCATGATGAGGATGATGTTAGGGCGTTCTTCCGCCCATGAGAAGATTGCGCAGCAGAAAACGAAAACGCCGATGAGATGAACGTGAGAAGATTGGAACACACGAAATCCTCGCGAGTCAGCCTTCCTCCGTCAAGTTCAGGTTCGTTTTGCCAAATCCCTGATTCCGCCCACGCTAGGGCATGCCAAAAATCCTTCTTTTTTCAATCATGGCGGCTTTCACACTCGCTGCGAACGCCGCCGAGCCCTGGGCCTAATCCGCGAAGGTGCCAGCGAGCAATTGCCGCTTGGCAGTCAATTTGCCCGCCTCGAACGACTCCATATCGATGCGGAAGGCTGTGGAGGCCCTTCTATTGGCCGCGATACGCGAAGGTAAGAAAATAACTCTTGGCAAAATACGCTGCTGAAGGATGACCGTTTAAGGAACCTGAACGTCGAGACGGCCAAAGAGCTTGGTATTTGTGCCGCGTGGCACATACACACGCACCCGGTCGGTGTTCGCCGCTGGCAAGCTGAAGGTGAAGTTGTCGTCCACCTGAATCACTATTCCAGAGACGCCGTGCTGCGCAACGGTCCATGGTGCGACGAGATCGGTGGCGGTCTGACAGTTTGCCGTCACGCCAGCGGTGACGGAGAGGTCGCTGCGGCGGTAGGTAAAGAGCATGTAGTTTCCGGGAGGAATGGCGGGCGTGCTGGCGGGATTTGTGACCAACTCGATGGTTGGCAGCAAGGCGCTGTCCATGCTGGTGGCGGGGTTGCCACCGATAACCATTTCTACGCCGTTGTCGACGCCATCATTATCCGGGTCAGCGCCAGCACCGATAATCGCGGGATTGGTTACACCCGGAAAGAAGCTATCGATCCACGAGGCATAGGTTCCGACGGTCAGCGTGCCGCTACCAGAAAAGCTGGCGGTCGTGATCGAGGCACCAGGAGGGACGCTACTGGCACTGTAGGTGCCCGAGGGTTGCTGCACGGTGCCGAAGAACAGCTCGCCCACCGCGTCGGTGCCAGTATAGGTGAGATCGAGGATCGCTCCGGTCTCGGCGATGGTTAAGGTGGAGGCATCGTTGGCAGTGTTGGCATTGTTCGCTATCCTGACAGTGCCAGCGTTGACAGTAAGGTTGCAGATATAGGTGTTGGCACCGTCGAGGACTAAGGTTGAAGTCGCGCTGTTCTGGATGATGCCGGTGATATTCGGTCCAATGTTTGCACCGATCGTGGTGTCACCGGTGCCGGTGCCCTGCACGGTGATGCTGCCGCTGTGGTTGATCGCGCCGGTGTCGAGGGTGATGGCATTTGCGGCAAGGCCCAGATTATCGAGAAGCAGGTTGCCGGTGCCGGTCACGCCGCCGGTGATCGACGTCCTAGCTGTGATGGTCCCGTTGATGGTGTTGTCGAAGGTATGGATCGTCAGGTCGCCATTGAGCGTGATCCCGCCGGACAGGACGAAGCCCGAGCCAACACCGTTCGCGCCAATCACAATCGAGCCACTGTCAGGCGCGTTAATGGTGAAAGGATTGTCAATGCTCTTGCCGGTGATTAAGGTGGCGCCATTCGATCCAGCACCGCCCATGGTGACTGTGCCGGCACCTAGTGCGGCATTGCTGGTCTTGGCCTCAACCGTGCCGCTTTTGATGGAGGCTCCGCCAGTAAAGGTATTCACACCTTCCAGAGTCAGCTTGCCGGAACCGGTCTTGGTCAGAGAACCGCCCACCTCGCCATCGTCGGAAAGGTTGCCGGTAAGTGTGATGTTGCGCGCGGTGCCGCTGCCGTCCTCTGCCCGTATGGTCACGGCAGTGCCGAGTTGCATGTCGAGTAAGGAACTCCAATTTTGGCTGGCACCCAATGTGCTGCCTTGGAGCTGGATATTCACTGCTAGATCGCCTGCGGCGGAGCCACGGGTGATGCCTTCGGCACCGACATAGAGACTGCCGCCACTGAGTTCAAGGACGGCGGATGAAGCGGAATCATAAGTGCCGGAATCGCCGCCAAACTGGATGCCGTTGGCGATGACCGTGCCGCCGGACTGGGTCATTCTAGCGAGGTAAAAATCATCGCTCGCTCCCTCCTTGAAAAAGTAGATCTTGTTGGCGACATCTCCGTTTCCGATGTTGAGCGTTCCACCCTGCACATCGAGCGTGGCGTTGGATTCCGGAGTCCTTGAAATACGAATCTCGCCGGACCGGGACGCGGTGGTGCCCACATTCATCGTGGCGCCGGTCTGCAAGGTCATGGTAGATGTGTTGTCTATGCCAGTTCCGTTTCCGATGCCGAGGTAGGCGTTGTTAACAGTGGAGGTCGTATTGTTCCCGTTGACACTCAGGGTGCCACCGGAAACGATATAGTTCACGTTGCGGCTGTTACTGGAGACATTGAAGCCGACATTGTTTCCGGGCGTGATGTCGTAGCTGCCGCCGCTCTGTTTGAAGGAGGCGACAGCCACGCTGCCGACATTAGAAGCATAAGCGCCCGCAGTCATGTTGACTGTGCCCGCGCCGCTGAACGCGAACTGCGGTTTAAGGGACGAAGTGGTGCCGCCACCGAGATTCAAGACAGCGCCCGAGTTTACGGTTATGGCGGCCGGCTTGTTATGCAGATAGGTGATGGCTGAGTTGATAGTGGCCGTCTTCTCGGCAGCCACGTTGACAGGGGTGTTGTTCGTGCCGTCGTTGAGCAGCAGCGCAGCTCCCGAAAGCGTGTATCCGCTGTTGGCGAAGGTGATTCCGCCACCAGCCTGAACCGTTCCCGAAAGGGTCACCGCGTAAGTACCGTCCGCGCCCGCACCAAAGGTGGCGGAGTCGAGGTTGACATTCCCCCACGTCACGTTGTTCGCGCCGGTGGTCGTATTGAGCCAGTTCCCGCGGGCGTTCTCCCAGATGCCGCCACCATCCTGGGCTCCGGTTGTGCCTGTGTTCGTGTCCCACAATAAAGGATACGACTGACGCACAAAATTTCTGTCCTGCTGGCTGGGCCCTACCGTCAGCGGGTTGGTGAAACCATCTGGTGTGCCTGACGAGGCGGTGAGTGTGTAATTACCCGCGGAGAGGCCGGTGAGGATGTAACGGCCCGACGCATCGGAGGTGGTGCTTATCGTGGGCGAGGCAGTCACTACCACCCCTTGCAGCGGCTCACCTTGGATCGTCGTAACCATACCTTCGATGAAAAACGTGCCAGACGCGCCCACTTGGACCACATAGTCGGCCGTGACGCTTAGCCCTTTCATGTCTGAAACCGTGCATTGCACGATATAGATCCCGGCTGTGGGCCAGCTCTTGCTGGCGACGGGGCTGTTGTTCGTCGTCGTCGTGCCATTGCCCCAATCCCAAAAGTAGGCGAGCGTGTCGCCATTCGGATCGCTTGCGGTGCAGGTGAAGGTGACGCTGCCATTGACCGCCGGGTTGGAATTGTTGGCGCTAAGAGTCGCCTCTGGCGGGAGATTGCCAGAAACGTTGCCGCGAGTCGCCGTGACATCGATCCAGTTCACACCGTCTGGGTC
>Ga0209533_1004739_pt1 | contig 11705 bp, 13 predicted proteins | sample COG_04_FD_184748 | JGI IMG/M metagenome (GOLD analysis project Ga0209533, IMG submission 184748) | Pelagic Microbial community sample from North Sea - COGITO 998_met_04 (SPAdes) (version 2) | ecosystem: Environmental > Aquatic > Marine > Neritic zone/Coastal water | place: Helgoland, sampling... | reverse complement strand
TTAATCTTTTAATTTTTTTATTTATTAATTATATAATACTTATATTTTTATAACTTATTTTTGAAAATATAAATTATATATTATAAATAATTATATAAATAATTATATAAATAATTATATAAATAAATTATATATAAATAAAAATTAAAAATAAAATAAGTATGAAACAAAATAGTGTCTCCAGAAAGAAATTAAAAAATACTAATAAAAATAAAGGGATTACTAATAAAACTAAAGAGAAAAAGACTAAACATAAAAGTAATAACTCTAATCTAATAAATAAAACAATAAAAAGTAATACTAATATAAACTATACTTTATCTGAAGTTATAGATGATACTACTTATACACATTTTAAATCCCTAATAAAAAAATCTCCTGATTTATGTAAAGGTCAAACAGGAGATGGTAAATGTTATAAAATTAGAAAATCATTATTAAAAGATATGAAAGCATTAAAAAAAGATAATCATTATAGAATTTTATATATTCATAATAATAAAGAAGTTATTGCTTATATATCTACTAAATTATATTCTAAAGATGGAGGTTTTATGTTTATTCATAAACTATGTTCTAAAGCAGGAACAGGTTTAGGTAAAAAATTAATGAAACTTATTCTAGATGATGCTAAAAAAAATTATGAAAAATTAAAAATTACTTATTTATCTTTAACAACACAAAATCTTGATATTGTAAATTATTATAAACAATTTAATCCAACTCGAGTTGTAGAAGTAGATACTCCAGGTTCAAAAGCAGAAATACCAGAACGATGTGCTTATATGATATGGCAACTTAGTCCTAATATGCCTCATTTAAATTATAATTAATTATTAAATAATTTTTTGGCACACTGTGGTAATTCATTTTTTTTTTCTAATTCTTCATTTTTTTCTCTAATTGTGTTTGCTCTAATCTGTTTTCTCTCCAATTTAATAGAAGGTGGAACACGATCACCTATATCATTATTATTATACATTTTTACTATTTTATACTATATTATATATATAATTATATATATTATTTTAATGTAAATTAAAAACAATTTTTTATAATTTACTAAAATTTTTTACTATTTTTTCTAATTGTTTATTTAATTGTCTATTTAATTGTTTTGCTTTTTTCTTTTTTTTTTATAAATTATATTATTTAAAAAAAAATTAAAAAATTATAATCAATTTTTATTTTATTTTTATTTATTTTAATTAATAGTTTAATTTATTTAATAGTTTAATTTATTCATTTTTAAAAATAGTTTGACATTTGCGTAAAAACCAAACAATACTATTATCAAGTTTTGCTTCAGGGTCGCACGCATTGCAAATTGTAGTAATTTCATCTGCTTCAGTAAACATAAATCCCTTTGGATCATTAAAATTTTTAACCCATTGTTTTAAATTATTATTTTCATTTTTATTGAAAAAATCAATAAAATTATTTAATATATTTTGTTTATGTTGTTTGTTAATATAATCATTAGATACAGAACCCATTTTATAGTATATAGTATATAGTATATAGTATATAGTATATAGTTATACTCTTTTTTATTAATTATATAATTATATAATTTTTAAAATCAATTTTTTATTAATTATTTTATTATAATGGTATTAATAACTTAGAATTACTTTTCTTATTTTTTTCTTTTTTATCTATTTGTTCTAATTCTTTTAATTCTTCACTATTTTCTATTTGTTCTAATTCTTCTAATTCTTTTAATTCTTCACTATTTTCTAATTCTTTTAATTCTTCACTATTTTCTATTTGTTCTACTTCTTCTACTTCTTCTACTTCTTCTACTTCTTCTACTTCTTCTACTTCTTCTACTTCTTCTACTTCTTCTACTTCTTCTACTTCTTCTAATTCTTCTAATTCTTCTAATTCTTTATTTAATTCATCGTCTTCATAAATGTGTTGTAATGGTTGTCCCATAATAGATTGTATTGTATTATAATTATCTTGTTCTTCTTGTATATCATCCATTAATTCTTCAATTTTATCAACATTTAAATCTTTATTTAATGTATGTATTGCTTTATTACTTTTTGATAATGAATTTATTATATGTTTATTAAGACTTGCTGACTCTAAATTAGATAATTGATTTTCTAAAAGTAATTGTGAACCTTGATTTTTATTTATTTCTTCCTCAATTTTCTTTTTTTTATTTAAAATTAATAAAGCACCTTTTTTATCATTATTATTTAATTTTGATTTTGCTTCTATTATCAATTTAGTTTTATGTGTTTCAATCAATAAATTACGTTTTTCAATCAATTCAATATTTTCTCTTAATTCATTTATAATTTTTAAATTATTTATTTCTTTATCTAACTTTTCAGTTTTTGTTTCTGTTTCTTTTTCTTTTTGTTTTTTATTAAATAAATTTTCAAAAATATTCATTTTTATAATTATTTATAGTTTATTACTTATAATGATTTAGTTTTATAATAATTATAGTGTCTTAAGTTTATATTAATTATAGTTTTTTTTATTTTTATATTTATATTAATTATTTTTTAATTAATATTAAAATTGATTTTTAATTAATATTAAAATTGATTTAAAAAATTAATAACTATAAAATTAAAAATAATATTAGAATTAAAAATAAAATTTAAAAATGTCTGATTTTGAATATGAATATAATAGTGATAATAATAGCGATGATTTTGATTATGATAATTATAGTTATGATAATGATGATGATAATAATGATGATGATGAACATAACAATGTAATTATTGATATGGATAGTGATAGTAATGATAATTGTAATAATTCTGATAATGAAGAAAAAACATCTATTATAAATAATTCTAAATCAATATCAACAACATTTGAATCACTATTTTCAACAAATAATAGTGTAAATAATAGCGATGTTGATAGTGATAATGATATTAATACAAGTATTAAAATTAGTAAAACTAAACCTAAAAAGATACAAGTAAAAACATCTAAAAAAAAAGAAACTATTGTAGAAGAAACTAAAGAAACTAAAGAAACTAAAGAAACTAAAGAAACTAAAGAAACTAAAAAAACAGAGAAAATCGTAAAAAAAGAGATTAAATTAACAAAAAAAGAGCAAAGTTTTGAATTTAATGAAGAAACAATAGATTTTTATACTAAAGATTTATATTTTAAAAAAATTCTTATTAAAAACTCATCTTTTACAAATGATATAGCAGTTATTTGTTTATTATTAAAACATAAACTTATTACAGAGTATTGTTGTTCTACTAAAAAATGTAAAGTAAAAAACGTATGGATAGATAATCCAATACAACTTATTCTGCATCGTAAAAATAATATACAAAATGATTTATCAAGTTTTAATTTAGAATTAATATGTGGTAATTGTTATTTATGTATGTATGGTCTAGATATATTTAAAAAAAAAGAAAAAGAAATTATATTTAAATGTCAAACTTGTGGCTTTCCATTAGTTAAATTTAATAACCCACGTAAGAAAAAGGGTATTTGTTTATCGTGTGAAAAGAAAATGAGTAAAGTCTTTACTGAAAATATAGATGCTAAATTTTATACGAATATACAAGGGTTATATGATAATAATCCATTATTAAGTGAGGCAAATAAAGAGCAAAATTATTATAGGAATAGCGGTAAATATAAACCTACAACAACGTATAAAAAGCCCTCTACATATAATCCTTCTACAACATCTAAAAATGATACTCCTAAAGAAACAATTACATTAAATATGACAACACCAAATTTAGATGATTTAATGAATTAATTGTTATTTAGTTAATGAATTAATTATTATTTAATTAATTCATTAATTATTATTTAGTTAATTATTTTTTTTGTATTTTAATTATTTTTACGTTTAATATACTATATAAACAATCTATTAAAATATTAGTATTATATATAATAAAAAATTAATAAAAACTAATAAAAACTAATAAAAATTAATAAAAACTAATAAAAACTAATTATATTAAAATAACTATAAAAAAATGGCAAATTTAAATTTAAAAAAATTTGATATGAGTAAAATTGGAAATGGTAGTATTGTAGTGATGATTGGAAAACGTAATACAGGTAAGAGTTTTTTAGTAAAAGATTTATTATATTATAAACGTGATGTTCCAATAGGAACTGTTATATCAGCAACCGAAGGTTCTAATAGGTTTTATGGTGATTTAATGCCTAGTCTTTTTATACACGAAGAATTTAGTCCTGAAATAGTAGCAAATTTAGTAAAGAGACAAAAAATAGTAGTTAGTAAAATGAAACAACAAGAAGGAATGTATGGTAGAAGTAATATTGACCCTTTTGCTTATTTAATTCTTGATGATTTAATGTATGACCCTAGTTGGATTAAAGATACAACTATTAAACAAATATTTATGAATGGTAGGCATTTTAAACTCTTATTTTTAATTACTATGCAGTTCTCATTAGGTATTCCACCAGCATTAAGAGGTAATGTAGATTATGTATTTATTCTCCGTGAGAATTATGTTTCAAATCGCAAACGTTTATATGAACATTATGCAGGTATGTTTCCTACCTTTGAAATATTCTGTCAAGTAATGAACCAATGCACTGAAAATTATGAATGTTTAGTCATAGATAATACCTGTAAAAGTAATAAATTAGAAGATATGGTATATTGGTATAAGGCTGATAATCATCAACCTTTTAAAATGGGTGCTCCTGAATTTTGGCAACATCATAGTAATAATTATACAGAACAAAATCAAGATACCGATGAAGTTGATATTACACAAATAAGAAAAAAAAATTCATTAAATGTAAATGTAAAAAAAACATATTAAATTATTATTTAAAATAATTTAAAATATTTTTAGGTAAAAGTATAAAAATATAAACAAAATTGTTTTTTTTTATTGTAAAATATAAATATTATATTCGTGGATTTTAACATATCACCAAAAATGTCTGATTATACAGAAATGATAAAGACAGATACTTTTTGTAAAAATATTAATGAACTTTTACAACAAGGGACTATTATACCCAAAGATAAAACTGGTATTAACATTTATGCACTAGTTATTACATCATCTAGTGATTTGATTGACAATAAACCGGAATGTGTTGTTTTGATTGACAAGAATCAGGAATGTGTTGTTTTTGGAGGTATTGAATCAAGAAATGATATTCCACGAGAAGGGACATTATGTATGTTCTGTAAAACAGAGCCCGCAATTCATTCAGTAAAAAAAATGGAATCAACTGAAGGTCAATTTGCTGGTTGGCATTATTGTGCTGATTGTAAAACTAAATATTAAATTTATATTTAGTTTTATAGTAAGTATTTTTTTTATTAACTAAATTATTTGATTTTTCACAATAATTTTATTTTAAAAAATTTTATTTTTATATATTTTTCTTTATAATTATATATATTTATAATATAGTATAAAACAAATAATAAATATAGAATAAAACAAATAATAAATGAGTACATTTAAAATACGTCCTGATGGTTTATTTGACCCTGAAGGTAAATACCCAAATCCACTAACAAATCAACCTTATTCTAAAATATATACTGAAAAATCATTATCTAAAGAACCAAAAGGTTGGTCTTTATTAGACGCATATAAAGATAGAATTAAAATATTAAAAAAAATACATAATAATAAAATTTTAATTGTTAGTTTACCTACTGGTGTTGGTAAAACAGTTATTATTCCTAAATTATTATTACATTATTTTGGTTATGAAAAAAAAATTATTGTTACAACACCACGTCAAGAAACTACCGCAAGTGCAGGTGTATGGGCTTCAACTTTATTAGATGTACCGTTATTTCATTTAAATGATAAAGGTGATCCAATAATAGATAAAAAAAATGAAACTAATGAATATGGTGGTAAATTTCCTACAGGTTATAAAATAGTAGGTTATAAACACGGTGATGAAAAAAAATATTTTGATAAAACAACAAAATTATTATTTACAACGGATGGTAGTGTTAAAGGAATGATTACTGGAGCAGACCCCTATTTAGAAGATTATGGTGGTATTGTTATTGATGAAGTTCATGAACGTTCTTTAGATATTGATACTGTAATTTCTTTAGTGATAAATATTTTAAAAAAAAGACCTAATTTTAAAATTATTTTTATGAGTGCTACAATGGATATTTCTATTTTTGAAGATTATTTTAAAAGAATAGGATACGGTTATGATTATTCAATTTATTCATTGCCTGATGCGGGAACAACATATCCTGTAGTTCATAAATTACAAACAAAAAAAGGTCCTAGTAATGCGTTAGGTGTAAGTAATTTGGCTTATGATAAAGTATTAGAAATTATGAAAACGATTGAAGCTTCTAAAGATGCCGATGATAAACTTGGTAATATTTTAATTTTTTTAGCAAGTGAAAGTGATATTAAAACATTAATGAAAAAAATTAATAATAATATAAATATTTTTCATGCTGATAATAAACCTATGGTTTATAAACTATCAAGTAAAAACACTAAATCAGAAATTGATAATGCTACTGGAGATGCTACACCAAAAGGGTATGCTAGAAAAATTATTATTGCTACTCCTATGGCTGAAAGTAGTATTACATTTAAAGGTAAGTTAAAATATATTATTGAGTCAGGTATTGCTTATACAAAATCCTTTGATGCTAAACGTTATTGTTTTGTTAATGGTAAGAATTATACTACACAAGCAAATATTGGACAACGATGTGGTAGAACAGGACGCACGTGTGAGGGTGAATGTATTCAATTATATACAAAAGACCAATTTGATAATTTTAATGAATTTACACAACCTAAAATATTAGAAGAGGATTTTACAAAAAATTTATTAAACTTACTTAAATTAACAGAAAATGAAAATAATATTCAAAAAACATTAAACTTCGTAAAAAATATGATAGAACCTTTTGGACGTTTTAAAGAGTATGTTAAAGTAGCGTATTCTAATCTTAAAGAAATGGATTTTATAGACCCTAATGGCGATTTATCTAGTTTAGGTTTAATATGTAGTGATGGATTTGATAAATTTGATGTTAAAATTGCAAAAATGATTATTTGTGGTCATTTTTTTAATTGTATAGAATATACTATTATTTTAGGAGCAATTTTACATCATGTATCTAATTTAAGTGATATAATTATAGAATTATCAGATGAAGACAAAAAAGATAAATTAAAACTTGAACATTATAATAAAACTATAAATAATTTAATTTATAGTGAAAGCGACCATATTACATTATTAATTATAGTTAATAATTATTTAAATTCTAAAGACCCATTTGCTTTTACAAAAAATAATTATTTAAATAATAAACTCCTTCTTGAAATAAAAAACACTCATATTAAACTAAGAGAATTAATTACAAAGCAAGATTCAAAAACTAAAAAATATAAATTAGAAGAATTTTCAAAATTACAACAGTTTAAAAATATTGGTAAATTTACTATGAATGGAGGATTTAAATTAAATAATAAAAACTTATTATATAATAAAAATGAAACTAGAACAAATAATAAAACAACTTTTTACAATAGCAAAACAAAGCACAATTTATTTACTAAAACTAATAACTATGTTGGAGGAGTTTACTCTAAATCTACTAACTCTAGAAATGCCTTTAGAAACAAAAGCACCAAAAATATCTTTAAAAAACAAATCAACACAAAGCGAACCACTAACAAATTAAATAATAAAATAATGACTATAAATAAGTATAAAAAGACTTTTAAAATGATGAAAGGTGGAAAAACATATACTAATCCAAATGATAAATTAAATGCTATGCGTAGAGTTAAGTATATGGATTTATTTACATTAAATCAATTTAAAGCAAGAAACAAATCAGCACCCACAACTGCTTCAAAAACTAGAGAAGATATTATTAACCGTGTTATTGCTTGTTTATATTATGGATATAGCACTAATATTGCTTGTAATTCTGGTTTAAACAAAGAATATTTTGTAAAATTTAGCACTGTAAAAGGAACAATATTAGGTAATGACTCTAAATCATCATTTGATTATAAACCACCTAAAGATATTCCTGATTTTTTAATTTATAATACATTTGTAATTACAAAAAATTTTGGTAAAGAAAAAAAACCAATTGGTAGTTTAAATTTAGTTACTAAATTAGACTCTAATAAACATTTAAACTATTTTTTTGATTTACTAGATTTAAAAAATAAAGTTATAGAAAGTATGAAATAAATATAAACTTATTTTTCTTTTTATAATATAATTTTTATTTTTATAATATAATTTTAATATTTTTATTTATATATTATCTAATTAATTATTAATACTAATATTAATATATTATTCTAACTCAATAATTTTATTTCAATTCTATACTTGTAAATAATGTCAAATACAATTAATACAAATCCTAATTTAAATTATCAAAATGATATTACACCTTCTTTTGATTTCATTGTAAAAGATGTTGCTTTAAAAGCATTATTATTTTCAATGTTATTTTATATAATGAATTCTAATTTACTTCATAAATTATTACAATGTTTTGATAAATATCCTTTTATTGAAAAAAACTTTATACAATCTGTCTTATTTGGATTAGTATTTTACTTTATAAGTATTAATTTATAACTAAGTTTTCCCAAAACTTATTTATTCTTCTTCGGTATTAGGAGCAAGGCATAATCTTACAAATCCAAGTCCAGCAATATCACAATGTAATACAATAGGATAATCATTACGAATAAGAATACGAATATTAGATGAGAGATTAGAACATTTACTAAATTGAACCAAATGTTTTAATTTAAATACACCTTGAACTATTTCATCAGGATTATTTTGTTCAAATGACATTCCATTTGAACTTGGTTTAATTTTAATTTCTTGAGATGAACATTCATTACAACCTTTAAAAATTAATTGATTACCAACACAAGTAATTTCTATTTTTTCACTAAATTGACTTATTTCGCGACATATTTTTTGAAAACGAGAACTTGACATCACAATAACACTCTTAAAACTTGGTGATGGAATATCACGCCTTTGAACTGGAATATCAATTAAACTTTGAAAAATAGTATTATTAATATTTTCTTCTTTATTATAACGTTCAATACCTAAACGATTGATATTATCTTTTTCTACAAATAATCTTAATGTATCAGAATTTTCCATATTTTTTATAATTTTAAAAAAATGTTCTAGATTAACACCTAAAACAATAGGTTGTTCACATTTATAATCTTCAAAACTAGATTTATCTAATTTCAAATGAATTAATACAGTTCTTCCAGAATCAATAGAAAGTAATTTAATACCATCTTCACTACATTCTAAATTACCTTCTGTTAATAAATCTTTAAGAAGTTCAGTAAGATATTTAATAGGAGGCGTTTTTGAAGTCCATAAATGAAATACATATTTTGAAAAATCATTTGGTGTTGTTGAAATTAAATCACTATTAGTTTCAGTAGTTATTTTATTTTCTTCTGTAGACATTTTAAATATTAATAGAAATAATTAAATACTTAATACAAATTATAATAATTAAAATATATGAAATTTATATAAACTTATTTATTAATTTAAATTTAATTATATATTATTTTTTTAAATTAATAAAAATGTTATTTTTATAATTATAAACAAATTTTTTATAGATTATAGTTTTATATTAATCTGCTTTAAATAAATAAATAGTCATATAAGATACAAATGTAAGTAATATAAAATTTAATAATACACCAAATAATGTTTCTGCTCTTATTAATCCTATAAATGAAATTATTAGAAGAAATACAATACTAAGTAATACATTTATACCATTCATATTGAATATGTTTTATTTTTATTTTAGTTTATAATTTATATATTAGTAAATTTATTTATACTTATTTTAAACTATTATTATTTTATTAGAAGATAATAAATATTATTATTAAAATATATATAAAAAATTAAAATATATATAAAAAATTATTTTATTAAATTATTATTATAAAATGTATGATTAGATTGATTAGATTGATTAGATTGATTAGATTGATTAGATTGATTAGATTGATTAGATTGATTAGATTGATTAGATTGATTAGATTGATTAGATATATAATTTTGTTTTTTATTTTTATCTTTATCAATATTCTGCACATGAGATTTATATATTATTTTATCATTTGCTAAACAATAAGTTTTTGGTATATCTAATTCATCAATATTAATTTCTTCTTTAAACCAAAGTTTAATAATACTTGAATTTTTTTTAGGACTAATACTAACACCATTTATTAAATTAGTTAAATTTCCAAATTCGTTCATTATAAAATGCCCAACACAATCAATCCATGATTTATATGAATTTTTTCTATCTACCTTCCAACTAATACAACCACCTTTAATATTAGTTGAACATTCCCATATAGGTTTAACTGATTTTTTCATTATGAAAAACATACCATTTTCAATCATATCTTTTCTAATAAATTTATCTAATACCCAAAATTCTTCAATGGTAGAAAATTCTAATAACTCTATATAACTTTCTAAACTCCAATCTAGATTATCGGGATTGTGATACCAAAAGGTATAGATTTCACTTAAATCAATACAATTTTTTTTTAAAGTATCATCCATTTTTATTATTAATAATTAAATAAATTATTTAATAATAAAATAATAAAATAATAAAATGAATTAAATAATTAATTTATTATTTATAATATATTTAACTATTTAATTATATGTATTATAAACTCATATTTTTTTAAATTAATAAAATAGTATTATTTATTTAATTAATAAAAATAGTATTAATTATTTATTAAATAAAATATTATTAAATAATAATTATATAAAAAATAATTAATTCGTTTTTTAAAATGGAATTATTCTTACCTCTTATTATACTTATTATTCTCGGTTGTATTTATGCTGGTTCATTAAATACTGCTTCTAGTCGTTTAAATGTTGTTCTTTGTATGTTAGTATTTATTATTGCTATTTGCTACATTCAATTAAACAATGATGCTTTTACAAATAGTAAAGGTTATGCTCCCATTAATTATGTTTTAAGAAATAACAATAAAACGTGTGATGGATTAAATTATAAAAGCATTAATCAACAAATTAGTTCTACTGGTTCATATGATGGTGTGAAACTTGAATCTAATATGGTTACTCATCCTCTAATTAATCCTGTTACTATTTTTAATCCCGTTGGAGATGGTATTAAATTAACTCAACCTTTAGGTCATAAACGTTTTCCTACAGTTGATGGTCAAAAAGATAGTGCGAAACACTTATTTACATTTGCTTATAATAACGTATCTCCTGACTGCTGCGGACACTCTAATGTTTCAAGTGATATGGGTTGTGTTTGCTATAGTCCTGAACAATTAAAAATGATCCACAGTAGAGGTGGAAATATTAAAGAAGGTTCTAGAGCATACCCTTTTATATAATTAAATTGAGAATTTAATTTTTTTATTTTTAATAGTTTATTTTTAATAGTTTATTTTTAATAGTTTATTTTTATTTTATAGTTTTTTTTATAGTTTAATAAATTTAAAAATTGATTTTTATATTATTATTATTATTATTATTATTATTATTATTATTAATTTACTTATTAACTTATTTATAAGTAAATTAATAATAATAAATAAAATGAATACACTAAATTTAATTATAAGTTCTTTATCTAACTT
>Ga0209533_1004736_pt1 | contig 11711 bp, 14 predicted proteins | sample COG_04_FD_184748 | JGI IMG/M metagenome (GOLD analysis project Ga0209533, IMG submission 184748) | Pelagic Microbial community sample from North Sea - COGITO 998_met_04 (SPAdes) (version 2) | ecosystem: Environmental > Aquatic > Marine > Neritic zone/Coastal water | place: Helgoland, sampling... | reverse complement strand
GTTTATGGGGAGATGGATGCCAAAAGCTGAAGTCTCCCCTTTTTATTACACAAAGTTAATGTTAAAGGGGTTGACTTTCTTTCTAGCCATGATATAATAGCTACATAAATTGAGATGAGAGAGAAAATATGAGTAAAGTTTTTAAAGTTTTGAACAGAGATGTTAGCATTCGAATCAATCGAGATAACACTCCACCTGAGCGTTTCGAAGTTACTATCAATAACGAAATCTTTACTTACGGCTACTTACCAGATGCTGTTGATAGAGTTAGAGAAGCCGCACCAGAGTTGATTGCTTTAAACTTAAAAGACATTATCAAAGAAAAAATCTGGTTCTAATGAAGATAAGTGATCGATTAGTAAACTACTTCAACAAGAAGAAGTCAAAGAGTTCTGACAAGAACCACACACGATATCGCAATGATATCTGTAATCATTGGGACTTAGATTATGTTTCAGTAGAAGAACTTGAAGAACTTCTCAAGCAAGACAATGTAGAAACTACACTGACTCGCAAGAAGAAGGATGATTATTGAGGAACAGGTAAGTGACTGTTCATAAGTGAGTTATTACCACCATTGACTATATTGAATATAGTGCTAGAGCCACCAACGCTCGTGTTATTCGTATTATTACCGCCAGCATTTACCATCAAGTCAGGTCTCATAGGTGCACCGCCTCCGAATGCTCCGCCACCTTGTGCGATAACTGCACTATTTGCCTGATTAGCCGCCACGATTTCAGGTGGAACAAATACATTAGAGCCCGCATCAGCGCCAGCATTGACTCCTGCTAAAGGAACATAGCCCTTATCACCAGGTTTTAGTCTCTTGAATCTAGTGCCTCTTTGAGTCTGTATCTTGACTAAATTTGGATCAGGTGCAGGACCAGTTCCTAGTAACCAATCAGCTAACTCTTCTGCTAAACCTTCTCCCAAGATAGCTCCCCCAAAAGCACCCGCTAGACCACCAATAAGAGTACCAGCTCCAGGCACTGCACTTCCCATTGCGGCACCACCGATAGCACCTAGAGTAGCACCACTAATAGAACCTAATGCACCGATAATCTGTTTCTTAACTTCTTCGTCTGGAGCATCGTTATAGATTGCCATTACTGGATCGATTAGAGATGGTATTACAGCCATTGCAGGCCCCGCAAACTTTAAGAACTTAGCATACTTAGCGAGAGTTGCCGCTCTACCTTCTGATTTTAACGCATCTGCTACTTGTTGGGCACTTTGGAATCGACCAGTACCTGCATCAATTACTCTACCCGCTGAGTTGACTTTCATACTGCTTGGAATGTTAGTAGGTTTTGGTGTACTGCCAACACCGCCTGTCGTAGGTTTTGGTGATGTGCTACTTGCCGGTGGAGTCGTAGGTCTTGGTGATGTGCTACTTGCCGGTGGTGGAGTAGTGGTAGTAGGCGGTACAATTGACGATGGCTTGAATGCTTTCACGACTTTATTAGATATTGCTTTAGCACCTTTTGCAATTAACATTGGAATTGCAAATCCTAATGCCCCGCCAACTGCTAAACCAATATTACTTGCCGCTTCATCACTAATAGGCAAATCTAAATCTTTCATTTTTTCAGAAAGGGCACCTGCTAAGAAGCCAGGTAATATGAGTCTTTTACTGATCAATCCACCAAGGATTGCCCAAAGTGATCCCTTGCCAGTATCATCAAACTTTAACGCAGAAGAGAATGTGTTTGAAATTACATCACCGTTCTCGTCTAGTTTTTGTTCTACTCCACCTTTAACATTTAGTGCAAATTCTTTAATCGCTGGTGCCGCTAATGCTAATCCTAAACCTTTAGCGATGGTCATAGCAAGACCACCTTTATCTTTTACGAACTGATCACCACCTTTCTTGACATTCTTAGCTGTTTCAACTGCTTTTTTACCGGCAGCCGCACCCTTTTCAGCGACTTGTTGCAGTCTAGTCTTTCTTGCGGCATCAGCGGCCGCATCAGAGGCAGCCTGAGCAGCCTCTTCTTCTGCTCTCGCCGAGTCTTCTTGAACCTTTAACTGATCTTCTTCTATACTAAGAAGTTTTGCTAAGGCACCAAATGTCTTTTCTTGGCCGTCATTGATCTGTGCCAGCAACTTGATCATCGGATCATCTGCTGGGTTTGATGCGGGTCTGCCCATTACGCTAGGTGGTAACATTTAATTAATCCTTGAATTTACTATCGATCCAACATTTGCCATAGTAAAGAATACCTAACCAAACAGTGAATAATACACCGTCAAGATAGGATAATGAATTCCATGCTTCTACGGGATCCATCTTATTTCTTCTTCATTGCTTGTGTGCCAAAGAATGCCGCAACGATACCAGCAACAGCGACAAAATATGTCGGTGCCATGCTTCCCAATGTCTTTTGTGCTTCGTCTAATCCTGCGAGAGATGCTAGAACAACAGCAAATGGGTACAACAATAGACCACCAAGAGCAAACCATGTCATGTTACGCTGTGCGTCACGCATAGCATCAGCATCTTCTAGTTCTTTTCGTCTAAACTCAAGATACAATGCTTCTTCTTGCTTGCTTACTTGACCATCACCATTTGTATCAGCAGGGTGAAATACGTCTTTTGTTTCTTCTGACATAACTACCTCATTTTATTATTCTTTTGATTTTAATTCTTCCATATACTCTACTAGCATTTCAACATACAAATCTCTTTCGTATGGCAGAATGTTTTCAATATCAGCTATACTGTATTTATGATGTTGAGCCAATGAGAATAATGTCTTATAGTAAATTCCCAGACTGGTATGACTCAACATTAGAGAAAAAAAGTGTCTGTTCCCTCTAATACAAGATTTTTCTCATTACCCTCACTATTAGTGTATGTCGTCTCAAATCTTAGAGAAGGTATTGTTTCGAAAAAGTTTTTAAGTTCTTCTACCGTACCGCCAGGGAAAGTATCAACAAAATCTCTTATTTCTTCTATGCTATATTCGCTTAAACTTGCGACTTCATCACCATTTACTACACAATCAATGCACGATATCATTACATCAAATGCAGTGTTTGTAGGGTCTTCTTCATAATTCAAAAAGATGCCCACTTGATCTAGTGTGGGGTACTTCATCATTAGGTGCATATCGTCATTAACTTTTATTTCTTTACTGTGACTTTCGTCAGTATGTAATACAATTTCATCAATATCTAGTTCCAACTGAACATCTTCACCCGTTTCTTCATCTTTGACATTAAATGTGATTACATTATTGACCGACTTTGATCTAATCTGCATCATCAAATATTCTAACTCAAACATCGGAAGTTCATCTACATTTACATCTTCACAGCAGTTTGTTACTATCTGTCTCATGGATAATATTACTTGATTTGGCTCTTGAGCCTCTTGAGCCATTAGAAGAATCTTCTCTTCTTTAACTGTAAACGGTCTATACTTTACAGTCTTACCAGTTGATAATAGCTTAGTCTCAAATAACGGAAGATCGATCTTCGGTAATCCCATTGCACTTCTCCTATAATATAGAAATTATTTAAATTATTTAAACGAATTATAAATTGTATTAACATTAATCAAATTATTGATTGCGTCTTGAACTCCTTGAGGCTTACTAATAGACTCTAATGCATTCACTGTGTTATTTATTGAAGAGAACCATCTCAACAATCTACCCGTATTAGATCCTGGTAAATCAGATTGAACTCTACCAGCCTCAGAACCAGTTACTTTAAGTTGATCATATGTAAATCCAATAGGTAATGTTAACACTTCTGCCGCATTTTCCCAAGCGACAGCGACATTTCCAACATTAACTGGATATAAGCCAGAGAACTCATAAACATATTCAACCTTTCTACTGTTTTGAGAGAATACTGCTACTTGCATAGTAGTGGCATATTCGTCTTTATATCCCATCTCAAAAGGCATTGCATTATCTACTGAGCCGTAATTACCACCGCTTCTATCATAGTTAATGATTGCTTGTGTCCATCTATGAAATAGCTTCATCACTCCAAAGTTTGAGTCTACCATAAATGATGTAGGCATAACAGGAAAACTCATTGTCTGGGGTCTTCGAGTGATGGGTCCAAAGCCCTGCTGTTGAACATCTGCTGTAGTAACATCAAACTCTGGTAACTGTACAGATTTACAGAAAAATTCTAGGTCCTTACTGATAGGAATACTTCCTAGTTCATTCTGTAATGCCCTAGGCATCTGTATTCTAGCAAAGAATAGATTACTCTTAGCCACCCCATGCTCATGCAGTTTTGAATTAAAGTCTGCTATATTGAACGACATCTATATCTTCCCTCTGGATTCTGACCAAACCTTTGTTTTCGATGCACCAACAAATCTCTCTGTCGGTAAGAATAGTGCTATATCCCATTCTGAAGGATATACATACATAAATTTACTTGTTACCTGTGATGTCAAATATCTCTTAACACAGGGTCTGAACTCTTTAAACTTAGCCGCTTTATCTAGTATCTTGTAACTAATTTTTATCTTAGTTGTCTCATCATATGCAGTATTATTTGCTGTCTCATATAAGGCGTCCATCAACTTAGCACGAAGAGGTAGAGGCAAATAGTGCATATTCAGTCCGTAGAAGCCACCCTTAACTGTCTTATATGGGAATATTAGAGGTAGTCTATCATAGTACGGCAATGTTGCTTTATGCTTTGCCGAGTACTCATACATATACATACCGCCTAGAATAGGTCGAGATGACATTCTTTCTCTATCACCTTTCTTACCAAAGAAATCATTCTCTTTGACATTCTTATACTCTTTAGCCTGACTACGATACCAATCACGAGCAGTAGCCGTCTTCGCAGGTATTTTACCCTGTCTGACCCCTTTGGTCAATAACTCATCAAATAGTACTGCCATTACGGACCTCTTTTTTGCTGGCTTTAGCCATTATAGTGTTACGATACCTTCAGCGATTAATCGGTCTCTATTCGCTAAATGTTGTGCATCAACTTCATCTTTTGACCCACCAAAATATGGTACAGCATGACCCTCTTCTACTAATATCTGAGTAGCTGGTCGCCATGCGTCAGTTGTAGCACAATATACATCAAAGTCTCCGAGTACACGACCGAACTTGCCACGCATATCTTCGCCTTTCTTGCTGATCTGTGTCTTCAATACTGGGTTCTTACCGAGTAGAGACTTCAATCGTGCTTTAGCGGCTAGACCAAACTTCTTCTCAACTTTATCACGAGTTCTTGATTCTGGAGTATCAATACCCATAATGCGTACACGCTCGTTATATAACCATATACCAAAACCTAGATCGATATCTACATCCACTGTATCGCCGTCAACTATCTTTACCACTTTTGTTTTATATTCGTACATTATTTAAATTCCTTGTGTTTATAGACTATTTATACGTTAGATATTATTTTATTCCTAACTCTCGTTCTGTTATGATAGAGAACTTCCAACCTCGATCTTTGCAATATTCTTCAGCCGCATTCCATTTAGCTGAGTTCGTGCCCCAAGTCTTCACTTCATTTATATATCTCTTAGTGGGCTTGTTACGCTTAGTGTTCTGTACCTTAGGTGGCTGAGTCTGCGCCCATGGCTTTACTTCAATTAATATCTTTTCTTTTTTGCCATGAAATACTTTCTCGACATAGAAGTCTGGAAAATATCTATGCATCTTTCCGTCAATTGGTGAGCGATACGGCACAATTATTTCCTCACTATTCCATCGAGTGACATGAGGATGCTTATCTAAATATCTCATTAAGCGAAGCTCCCATCCACTTCTATAAATAATATTAGAAGAATCTCCTTTATACTTTTGAGGGTTATCTGGTTTAAATCTCCCTTGATAAAACTTTGCCACAATATCTCCAATACATATAAATAATTACCATAGACTAACTTATTATTTATATAAAGGTCCAGAGAAAAATGACTCAACTACTTAAAACAAGTCCACTAGAAGCGATGGCCAGAAGAAAGGTCGAGCAAAAAGGTCCTTCAGCAGTAATGACTTTTCCTAAGAATATAGGTGCTCACGGCACTCTTATGCGATTCTTTAAATATTCTTATGGTGGCTCTAAAGGTTCTGAAGAGACTCGTCTAGCAGAAATAATGTTACCGCTGCCAAAAACGATTCAGGATAACTTTAAGATTAATGTTGGGGGTGACGAACTTGGACTGTTGGGAACTGGAGCCGCTCAAGCGGCAGGTGACCCTAATGCATTAGGGGAAATGGTATCAAATCTATCTGGACAATTAAAAAAGGTTGCTGGAGATGCAGGCAATGTGATCGCTGGCGCAATCAGTGGTAAAGTAGATGGCGATCAAGTAGGAATGGCAGTTAAATCAACTCTGGAGACAACGGGGTATATTGCAAAAGCTGGTCTGGCTAAAGTAGCTCCTGATATCGCAAACGGTATTGGAGCAGGGACAGGTACAGCGGTAAATCCTTTTGCTACTCTTGTATTTAAAGGTGTTGATCTCAAAGTACATTCACTAGAGTGGTTATTATCACCAGAAAGTGAAGAAGAATCAAGAGAATTAAAGAAAATTATTCGTACTCTTCAACGCATGGTACTTCCCGAAACATCAAGTCCTATAGGTGGTAATGAAACTGGAGTATCAGCAGTAGATCGTGGTATATTAAGATATCCTGCGATGTGTAATGTATATTTAATGGGTGTAGATCAGTCATATTACTTTAGATTTAAGACTTCTATGATCTCACAATTAGGAGTAGATTATACACCAAACGGAATTGCAATACAAAAAGGTGGTAAACCTTCTGCGATTCGTATTACAATGACATTAAATGAAGCATATATTCACACAGCAGAAGATAATCAACCATCTGAATTGATTGAAGAAGCAATTGCTGAAAGAATTGATGACCGCATTAGCGATAGACTTTCTTCAGATGACGGAGAATCTCCTACATATGATTCAAATGTGGTAAGAACCGATGACGGCAGTATCGTGGCACAGAATAATGCAGTTTCATCTGATGAGGTTACTATAACAAAGTCTTTACCAGGCGGTGAAACTGATACAAAAGTAATGACAAAGGCGCAATTAAAGGCTCAGGGCTTTAATGATGCTCAAATTGCTGGCACTGTAGCAACAGGCATTGATGGCGTAACATTCACACCAGGAACATAATTATGTATTTTTCTCAGTTTCCAACAACAAAATTTAAAGATGTTACTCTATTAGACATCACTCGTAAGGTTCAACTCGATAAATTAGTTGAATCAAATGCCCTTGCGTATATGAATTATACGGTCCAAGAGGGAGAAAAGCCTGAAGATGTTGCGTTTTATTATTATGATGATCCATCTTATGCTTGGTTAGTACTATCTTCAAATAATATTGTTGACCCATACACACATTGGCCAAAAGATGAAGCATCATTTCAAGAATATTTAAAGGTTCAGTACGCTGATCAAGCAGGTACAACAGGTGATGCGGTAATAGAATGGACAAAGAATGCCACAATAGGCGCTAATATTGTACACTATGAAAGCAGATTAGATCCTAATATTAAGATAAATCGATCATCATATATTAATTTATTCTCTAATGCTGGATTCGAAGTCGATAAAGTGAAACAAGGTCAGGCATATCAGATTGTAAATACTGGTGGATATCCCGAGAACACAACAATATGGTCTCAATTAACAGGCTTTATCAGCGCAGGTGAATTAAATAGTGCGGTACAAGTAGGCAATACATTTCAAGCGGGAGTTGACGGTGATACAATTCAAGGCACACAAGGCTCAGATATTAGATTATCAACAGGAAATAACGAAGCTGTCGCAGAATTTTATCCAGTTCGTATATATGATTATGAAGTACAATTAAATGAGCAACGAAGAGAGATACAGCTTGTGAATAAATCATTGCTACCGTCAATACAAAATCAATTAAAAAGAGTATTAAATGACTCGTAAACAATCACAAGCAGGATTTTACACACTTCGCTCGATGAAGATTAGGCCACTGCTTCCGAGCCAGAGAAAGGGCGAGGGAAGCGCCGACCATGTAGATATAACAAAGGTCGTAACAGACTGGAGCTTACAAGAAAGCATTGATAGCCCATTTATATCAGGTTCAGCAATCATTCAAGAGAGTGATGATCTTCTTAGTAAGGTACCTTTAATAGGTGAAGAAGAAATAGAGATAACTTATCAAGATTTCTATGGAGATATACAAACCCATATCATGTTTATCTACTCTATAGAAGATATAAAGCCACTATCAAGCATCAATGATCGCATGGTAAAGTATACCGTAAGATTCTGTACAAAACAAAAGCTATTAACAGATACAAAAGAGATAAGCAGATCCTTTAGTAAGCAGAAGATAAGCGATATAGCATCTATTCTCTATGAAGAATACTTTAAACCACATACAGATAAAGAGATAGAGATAGAAGAAACAGATGGAGAACAAGTCGTAGTCGTTCCATGTCTATACCCTGATGCCGCAATGCAATTTTTATCTAGAAGAGCCTATAGTAGTAATAATAAAACATCTTTATATAGATTCTTTGAGACAAGAGAGAAGTATTATTTCTGCACGAGTGAGTACCTGACCAATAAATACAGTGGTTTTGAGGGTCTGGATGAAGAATCCAGGAATCGCTTATTTTTTATATACAACACTGTAGATGATAACACAGGAACAGGCCAGACCATAGCACAACAGAGCGTGAACACAGTGAACTACGGTACCAAGGTCGATACAATGAACGATATGAAGCTTGGTGGATACCGCAGGACCGTGAACGAACTTGACATCAACTATAGGTCCAGAATCAAAAGGACCTATGATTACTCTGATGAATACAAAGACTATAAGGCACCAGAGGACTTAAAGCTAACTCACTCGCAAGAGTTCCTTGATTCCTTTATGGCAGATGAGAATTCGCCTACTACTACACTGGTTACAGACTTTCCTCAGATAGGTATGGGGAAGGGCAAGAACAATATGCTGAAGCCGTATCAACACTTCTATGAGAACTATACTACTAAGCCTATAGTGGACTACCATATGAATAGGAATGCGTTTGATATAGAGATAAATGGTAGAGAGAAGTTATATGCGGGTATGATTATTAACCTAGAACTGATTAAATTTAGTAATACTCTAGCAGGTACCAGAGAGATTGATACTGAGAGAAGTGGTAAGTATCTTATCATGAATGTGGGATCTAACTTTAGTGGTGATGAGTTTAAACAGACTCTACGAATTACCAAGGGTGGCTTATCATGAGTGGTGATGCAGTAGCCATTTTGTTAGTAATATCAATCACTTACACACTGTATTTGAAATATAAGGATTCAGAATGAGCGAAGGGTTTAACAATATGCTCCACTTTGTTGGAGTAGTTGAAGATATTCATGATAGAACGAATAGTGGTCGTGTTCGTGTAAGAGCGTTTGGTATTCATCCTCCTCGTGCTGATGAGGGTCAAGAGAATAGTGTTCCTACTGCTCACTTACCATGGGCAACTGTATTAGACGGCACTTATGGTGTTGCACCAGTCATTCCTAGTGTGGGTGAATGGGTATTTGGTTTCTTTATAGACGGGCGAGAAGCACAACAGCCTATCATTACTGGTAGACTTCCTGGTATGCATCTACAAATGCCTGCAGGTAGTGGTGAGCCAGGAGAAGATGGCTATCTACCACCAGAATCAGTGAATGAGTTTGGTGCACCCCCACTTCATAGATATCAAGGTGGTGAAGATGCTCAGAAAGGACAAACATTAAGTCAGCGAGTGTTCCAGAATAGTAACGTCATGCAAGCAAATGGTGAGACATTTGATGAGCCACCTGTAATGATGCCTGAGAACAACTATGACAATCGATTAGTTAAGTCAAAAGATGGAGATAACTTTATCGTACTAGGATCAGGCCAAGATGGTAACTCTAGTGATTATATTATGATCTCCCACTCCTCTGGCTCTGTATTCCAGATAGATGCTAACGGTACTATGCTAGTTAAATCTTTCTCTGATAAGTATAACACAACTGATGGTGTAGAGTCAAACTTTATTACGGGATCACAGCATACTAACATTCAAGACGATTATACACTTAAGGTAGAGAATGGATGTGGTAAGATACAGATTGCTGGTAACTTTGATATCGAATGTACAGACTTTAATGTAAGAGCCTCTCGAAACATCAATCTCAACGCAGGAGCAAAGATAAATGCTTCTGGATTAGGTGTTGGTATCTATGCTAGTGGCGATGACATCAATATGATAGCGCATCAGCACTTCAAAGCATCAACAAGCGTGGGCGGTATGTACTTCAAGTGTCTTTCACCAGGAACTCCAGTACCAGGCATGACATCGAATGGTGGTGATTTTCATGTTGACTCGTATAAGATGAATCTACATAGTCTGTCATATACTAAGCTACATAGCACAGGATTACCTGCAGTATCAGCAGGACTATTACCTTATCCAGATGTTGGCCATAATGGTATCGATATCTATAGCACAACATCATTAAGAATGAACTCACTTGCGACAATGAATCTAAGCACAGTAGGTGTCATGGGAATCAATGCCGGGGGTGCGATGGGTATTAAGAGTATTGGCACATTAGATATTCATTCAACAGCACAGCTTGGAATTGGTGCTACTCTCTTACTCAATATGGATGGATCTCTAGTCAATATCGGTAACGGCACAGCATCTGCAACAGCGGGCCTAGCAACTGGTTCAATTACGTCATCTATAGCACCACAGTTAGTTCAGTCAACAGTTGGAGCAGTGCCTAACATAAGTGTAACAGAAATAGCATCGTGTGTCAAGCCACCGAGCATAGAACATCCAGTCGTGCCCTTATTTACTCCGCTAGTGAAGAGAGTTAAAGCAGTGTTCACGAGTATGTTTGGCTCTGGTGATAACTTAGACTAGGTGGGATGGACTAAATACTTAGGTTGCCACTTTTATTATAACACATTTTTGCCCGTTGTCAACCATTAATTTAAAGAAAAGAGAGAATAAATGTCAATACAATGCGATAACACAACACCAATAGCCAGTAAAGCAGGTTCGCTAACTGTTGGTGATGCTGTGTTCGATAGTATCTTTGATCTGTCGAGTTTGATAACAAATGATCCATTAAGTCAATTAGATCGTGGTTCTGTTGTCTCGATTACAGATGCGCTGAATAATGTATTAGGAAGTGAAGACCTTCAGGCATATCCCACATTAAGTGAGAGATATAGCCAGTTTCCTCTTACCTATACAGAGATAGCTGATTATATGTTGACAAACAATGTAACAGTTGATATACTTGGTGAACTTCAGGCATATTCTGTGCCAGTTGGAGCTTCTTCTAGTATAACAGGTCTTCTTGACGATCTAGACTTCCATTACAATCAGAATTTTGGTAAGACTATCAGTGAGGGTCTATGTGGACAGTTTGCGAATGCTCTTCTTGATCTAGCGGCAGCCTTCTCTCTTCTGAACTCAGTTGTTGATAAACTAAACGGCTTGAATCTAAATGATCTTGATGTACAAGCAAAGCTACAAGCATTAGCCGCTAAGTTAAAGATAGATGCTATAACGGCCTCTATAAAAGAGATTATAACAAAGTTAGTAGAGAAAGTCAAGCGAAAGGTGTTACAGGCCGTTAATTCTATCATACCACAACTCAAGAACATGGGCTGTGCTAGTAAAGCATTATATAGAAAA
>Ga0209533_1004730_pt1 | contig 11725 bp, 10 predicted proteins | sample COG_04_FD_184748 | JGI IMG/M metagenome (GOLD analysis project Ga0209533, IMG submission 184748) | Pelagic Microbial community sample from North Sea - COGITO 998_met_04 (SPAdes) (version 2) | ecosystem: Environmental > Aquatic > Marine > Neritic zone/Coastal water | place: Helgoland, sampling... | reverse complement strand
GAGATAATAACATGATTAACGATATATTCGCCAAATTTGATGGCGCCTTTGCCAAAAATACCATCAGGGCCTACAGATCAGACTTTGTCCAGTATCAAAACTGGTGCCTACAAAATAACCAAGAATCAATCCCTGCAACCGCAGAGACTATGGCCAACTATGTTGACTATTTAAGTGAAACCAACAAAAGCGCCACCATACGCAGGCGGATTAATAGCCTAGGCACCGTTCTCAAACTATCCAAAAACAACGATCCAACAAAACAACCAGAGGTGATACTGGCCCTAAAACGTATGCACCGAAAAATTGGTCGAGCGCAAGAACAAGCCGCACCACTTACCAAAAGCTTGCTCAATCAGCTACTAAATATATGCGATAACGGCACTATGGGAATAAGAAACCAAATACTGCTTAGACTGGGATACGAAACCATGCGCCGAAGATCAGAACTCTGTGCCTTTAGATTTGAAGATATAGATTGTGCACCCAACGGTAAACCAATTATCAGGCTAAACTTTTCAAAGACCGATCAGTATGGTGCAGGTAAGGTTTTACCCATAAGCAAGGAGTTGCTTAACTTATTAGGAAAATGGGAAGGAATAGTTGCCGATGAAGGATATATCCTAAGGTCCATCAACAAACACGGACATATTGGGGATAGCCTAAACCCAGCAAGTATCGGCACCATCTTAAAGACACTACAGGAAGGATTAACATCTGAGGCAAACAAAAAACCACTTAGCGGTCATTCATTTAGAGTGGGTGCGGCACTAGACTTGCTGGAGCAAGGTGAACCGCTAGAAAAGATAATGCTTAGAGGGGGATGGCAGACGGATTCGACTGCTATGAAATACCTAAGAAACTGGATTTTTTAATCTAGTGAAAAAGTTTTTAAAGTTTGTTTGTCGAAATTTTCTACCAACCACCTCTCACACAAATCTCGCAGCTGGCATAAGTAGTTTCGGGACTCAATCGACTCCTCGGGAGGCGCCCACGGTGCGTACTCCTTTGCTTTACTCGAGTCAAACGGCCCCTCTTTGACCTCAAAAAGTATAGACCCCTCTTTTAGAGCCAAAACTGTGTGCCATGTTCCTGAAGGCAATTCCAACCCAAGACTTACATTTTTATATTTCTCTGAGCCAAAACACTCAATTTGTTCCACAACACCATCATCAGAAAAGATTATTGCAGCAAAAAGACCTTTTGCCGCAATTAAACACTCACTCTTGGGGTCTATTTGATGCCTATGGGGTGCTATATAACTATCAGTACCAATTGCATTCATTAAACGTTGGCACCTGTCATCAAAAGAACTATGGATGTTACGGTGCTGTCTTTTTCTTGAAGACCGTTTCGCCTCAGATATTAAGTCATTTAAATACTTCTTAGAAAATATATGCATAATTATTTCTTAAAGGAAGCAGTTATTTGCTCAACAGCGGCTGAAGCAGAGAACTTTTTTGCAGCAAGAGCACGACAACGATCTGGTATTTTTTTTTCATAATCTGGATCATTCACCATCTTCTCGACTGCGGATGATGCGATTACAGTGTCGCAACCAACAAAAGCAAGACCCAAACCTTGAGAATTAATAATATCCAATAGATCATTTCCTTCATTTATACAGGCCAAAACTGGAAGTCCATAATGCATATATGAGATAAATTTTCCGGGAATGTTATGGGTTTTGTGACGAGGGTCTAGAAATACCATACCAAAGTCACACTGCGTATAAAGACTTGGTATTTCATCGTGCTTTATTTCATCAAAGATTATAACGTTACTCAAGTTTCGGGAAATTATTTCTTTACTTAGGGACTCAACTTCACTACCTCTGCCAACAAATACAAAACCTATATCATTTCTAGTATGATCAAGAGCTGCAATAACCTCAAAAAAAGGTTTTATGCTTTGAGCCTTACCCATATTGCCTGCATATACAAATAATTTCCTGCCCGCTAAAATGCTATTGCTTATGGAAATGCTACTCACTGCAGTCTCTGACATCGACAACCAGTTATTGAGAACCTCAATCTCACAATAAGCTAGAGATTTATACTTCTGAAAATACTCCAAGTTTGCAGGAGTTTGGACGCCAATCGTATCAGCAACTGAATACTGAAATCTCTCGATAGCTTTGAAGAACCTATAGGCAAGCCCCCTGCTCATGATACCTAGATCTGCAGCCCACTCAGGAAAAATATCTCTTAAAATTAGATAGCTTTTGCAGTTATTAGCTTTTTTTAAGAAATTTACCAATGGACCATGGAATATCGAAGGTGAATACCAGACTACCCCATCGATTTTGACTGACAAAAAGTTACTATTATTTAAACTTCGTCTCATGGCGTAAGGCATGTACAACTCAGACAGGGTACGTTGAAAGTAATTTAGATCTTTTGTTGGAGGACAAAGTACCCTATAAACCTCTATACCATTAACAGCAGATCTAACAATCGAAGAACTGATACCACTATCAGGAATAATAACAATAGGCTCATGCCCCTGAGTCACAAACTCAATTGCTAGATCCTCTAGCATTACGGCAGCAGAACTCTGCATCGGAGGATAAGCATCAGCAATTATGGCGATCCGCATAAAATTCTAAATACCACTCTAATTTAATTTTTTCCAAACTTTTCTATCTACGAAGCCCGTATAGCTTAAAATTATCCTTAACACCTTATCAGAAACATTTTTTGGTGAGTAATCATGTACCATACTTAATAACCTAGACGAGCCTCTAGGCTGAGTTTCCAGAACATCTAGCGCTTGATTAACAATATCTTTATTCAAACCAACCATAATCACCGAAGCTTCTTCAAAACCTTCTGGCCTCTCATGAACTTCACGAATATTTAGGGCCGGAAAATTAAGTATTGATGATTCTTCGGTAATAGTTCCACTGTCGGACAAAACACATTTTGCTTCTGCCTGTAATTTGATGTAATCAAAAAATCCAAATGGCTTTAGAAATTTGATATTTTCATGTGCTGAAACATCTAATTCATCAAGTCGCTTCCTTGTTCTAGGGTGTGTAGAAAAGATGATTGGTAACGCATAACGCACTGACAAATCATTAAGTATTTCCATCAATAACATAAGGTTCTTTTTAGAATCAACGTTTTCTTCTCTGTGAGAACTCACCACAAAATATTGACCTGTTGTTAAACCGATTTTTTCTAATATATTTGACTCGTTAATATCATTTGCATAGTACTCAAGGACTTCACGCATGGGACTACCAGTTTTTATGATTTGATCTGGAGGTATTCCCTCTCTAAGAAGATAATCTCTGGCAATTTCGCTGTAGGTCAGATTAATATCAGCAGTATGATCAACAATTTTGCGATTTATTTCCTCCGGAACACACAAATCAAAACAGCGATTACCGGCTTCCATATGAAAAATTGGAATTTTTCGACGCTTGGCTGGGATTGCTGACAAACTACTGTTTGTATCACCAAGCAACAATAAAGCATCAGGTTTGAACTTTTCCATTGCTTGATCAGCCGAAATAATAACCTGCCCAATTGTTTCTGCAGCGTTTTTTCCTGCTGCTTCTAAAAACATATCTGGCTTTCGAATACCTAGATCATTGAAGAAAACTTCATTAAGCTCATAGTCATAATTTTGACCAGTATGAATGAGAGTGTGCTCACAAAACTGGTCCAACTTACTTATTGACCTTGACAGCCTAATAATTTCTGGCCGCGTTCCTACGATCGTCATTACTTTAATCATTTAATGACTCCTTAATGAAGTCGAGCTTAAGTAAAAGTTTTTTAACTTCTGGCACCAGTAATCTTTCGGTGTTGTGGGATGTGTAATCCTCAAGGCCGGACACTGATGTTTCGCCTTCGATGAAAAACTTGTTATAGTTCAGATCTCTATCGTCCATGGGAACCCTGTAATAGCGCTCGGTACTTTGAGCTTTAGCCATTTCCTCTCTTGAGAGAAGCGACTCGTATAATTTTTCACCATGACGTGTGCCGATTATTTTAATTTCTGAATCCGATTTAAACATCTCCTTTAATGCTTGTGCCAGATCATGAACTGTTGATGCTGGGGCCTTTTGCACGAAAATATCACCTTGCTCAGCATGCTCGAAGGCATGTAAAACGAGATCGACAGAATCCTCCAAGGACATAAGAAAACGTGTCATGCTGGGATCTGTAACAGTTAATTTCTTGCCCTGCTTCATTTGATCAATAAATAGCGGAATCACAGAACCTCTTGAAGCCATGACATTACCGTATCTAGTAGCACATAAAACTGTCTCTCCAGGCCGACGCATTCGTGACTTTGCCACCATAAGTCTCTCCATCATGGCCTTAGACATACCCATTGCATTAATGGGATAAACCGCTTTATCTGTGCTCAAAACAACAACACGTTTAACACCTCTGGCTATTGCTGCAGTCATTACATTATCAGCTCCTAAAATATTTGTTCTAACTGCCTCCATTGGGTAAAACTCACATGATGGAACCTGCTTCAGAGCTGCTGCATGAAAAAGATAATCAACACCGTTCATTGCTTCATAAATGCTATCGTAATTGCGAACATCACCGATATAGAATTTGACCTTTTCATTATTAATCGCAATACGCATGTCTTCTTGTTTTTTTTCATCGCGGCTAAATACTCTAATCTCAGCAAAATCTGAGTCAATAAATCTTTTTAGCACAGCATTTCCAAAAGATCCTGTACCACCCGTTATCATCAAAATTTTATCTTTAAACATTTTTGATTTCCTATTAATTTAACGAAATACTCTCATCCTAGTTATCAACTCACTCCAGGACGCTGGAAAGAACCCTGTTGCTTTTCTAAATCGCGATGAGTCAAGCGAACGATCGATCTTTAAATTTTCATCCTTAATTATTTCAATCTTATGCCCATATATATCTGCAACTAACTTGAGAAGTTGATATTTACTAATTGGCTCTGCTGACACGTGGTAAACACCACATAATTCTTCATTTGGGATTACATAATCCTTGATTATCCGTGCTATTTCTACAGTAGGTAGACCTGAAAATATTGCATTAATGTAACCATTCACACTACTCTTTTGCGAAAGAAACCAATCGATTAGACTGCGATTGCCATTGAGCTCGTGACCGATGATGGAAGTGCGCAAAGTAACAGCATTGGGATAATTAACCTCACCTAAACGCTTACTAACACCATACAAGTCATGAGCATCAGGGATTTCTTCTTCTAAATATCCACCCTTTAAACCACTAAATACGCAATCTGTACTCACATGAATAAGCCTGGCATCATTTTCAGCACAACATCGCGCCAATCTGTGTGGAAAAAGTGAATTAATTGGCAAAGCCGCAAGAGGGTCATTTACATCTGATAATTGCTTCACTAATCCGACACAGTTGATAACAATGTCCGGCTGCTGCGCCTCAATAAATTTACTTACAGTATCAAAACAATCAGCATCAACGCCCCAAGCAATTTGATCCTGCAAGTAATGAGGAAAGAGGCCAATACTATCTTTTAATCGCACTGTACCCATTACAGAAAATTTGGTCTCCTGAAAAAAATATCGCATCACCGCATTACCTAGCATTCCAGAAGCGCCTAACACTAAAATATGCTGATTAGTCTCTGTCATCATTACCACCATCTATTGTTGAATGGAATATATAACGAACAAAATCTTCTGGGTCCTGCACTTTCCTTTTGGACAGCTTTATATTTAGAAATCTTGTCACAGCTCTAGCAATTGAGTGCGGAGATGCAGGATCAAAGGTTTGTTCTGGTTCACAGACGTCATACACATAATCCAATTCACTAGCAAGAATTGGAATATTTAACTTGCTAGCTTCCAACAGTGGCAATCCAAAAGATTCCCGTAATGACGGAAAAATTAGAGCACGACAGCTTTTATACTTTAGCAAGACTTCACTTTGGGGCAACCATCCCAAATTTACAATTTTTAGGCCTTTTTTCTGTAGCCTAGAAACTTTTTTAAGCAAATTCACTTCTGAGCTAGGCAAGGTAATTGCTAAGCTTGGATAATGGCCTAAGTCGGCTAGGATTGTCCATGCATCTAGCAAGGCGAGATGATTTTTGTGGGAAAGGCTGTCAGCAACGTAAATAAAGTCATACTGTATTGGGGGCGACTCTATGACCAATACATCCAATAATTCATCTAAATCCATGAAAGGAAATACAGTAATCTTTTGATTTTTTGTTCCTTTTATAGGTTTAACCCATTCCTCGAGGATGCGTTTAAACGAGTCAGTTTGCACAATGTATTCATCAACCCTAAATCTGAACAAATACGATAAAATTCTTTCAACAGTAATTCTTAACGCCTGTTTAAAATTGAAACCGCGTAATGATATCTTTTCTATTAAGTTCCTATTTTGCAAGAAAACAACAGTCCGTCCTTTGCAGTTAAAAAGCGGAGGTAGACTATTCAAAAAAAGAACCACATCACCATTCGAAACAGTCTTTGATAACGAAATCTCTGCTTTTAAGCGACTTTCGATGGTTGGGTTCACCCAAGTAATTTTAGAATCATTATTAAATTCAAGAAAATCAGCAGCCCTAGTGTCAAAGTAACCCTGAAGAGGAACGCCTTCTGGCCAATTATTTACAAGGCTTTCTAGTATTTTTTTACCCCCACCAAGATATGAATTAGGAGCATAAAGAATTACTTTACATTTCAATTTTTAAACCCTGTTATATGCTTTTTTCATTACTTTTAGGTATAAACCTAAAGACCAATTGTCAACCAATGTTATAAACTCTTAACCAAAACGTAATTTATAGTTTGTAAGGGAATGCCATGAAGAAAATGTAGCGCTTATAAAAAAGCCTAAAAAATTTAATTTTAATAGCAGTATTATTCTTCGCTATCTATCTTCGGCCCAAATAATGGTAACTGCAAAACATAACTTAAACTCTATGTCTTCGTCTAAGTGAAAAAATAGCGGCCCCTAAAAACAGAAACTGAGTAAAGGTAAAATACCCTACGCCTCTAAGCGTAAACTCAATAAAAAAAGCTATAGTAATACATCCAAGAAACGGGGCGAAACCACCATGCTTTTTCTCAATATATAGCTGCCTGATTATTATTACACTAAGTACCATATAAAAAAGAAGCCCCAACAGCCCAAACTCTCCACCCACTTTACTCATTAGAAAGGAACCGTCAGATCTATTCAATTCCTTTCCTGCTATTTCATATATATAAGCAGCTGCATCATCGACTGGTCTTGAAGCGTAATTTTGAAATCCAAGCCCTAAAAAATCTGTACTGCGCAACACTGCGAATAGATCGCTCCAACCTTGCTGAAAAACCAAAAATGATAGATTTTCAGACTGAAAACCTATCCTGGTCACAAAGTAACTCAAATCTGCATATATCAAAATAAAATATGAAAAGGCTGCTCCAATGAAAATAAAACTGGGTAGAACATAATACCATCTTTGTTTACCGACAAATATCAATGCTCCTATTATTGTAACAACTAAGAGAATTAAACTTGGCAGAAAAAGTGATAACCCAAAAAAAATCAGAATCCTCCATAAAGCACCAGTCTTTATTACAGTCACAGAATATAAAAACAATGCAGAGGCTGAGATCGCAAAGTGGCTGGGCTCCTGAAAGGGAAAAACTGATACCCGATGACCTGCGTAATGAGGAATAAAACCTCTAAATATGATCCCCAAAATTGCTATCACAATGATCACAAGAAAAAACGTTATTACTGCTTTTGTAATTACTTGCGAAGAAGTTGACTCTAATGTCCTTGCAAAATCAGAAGCGCTTAATACAAAAACCGCTGCACCTAAAGCCGAAAAAACATGGTGAAATGAAAAAGAAGTGTAAAATAGACTACTTAGAATCAAGATTAAAAAAATAATTATCGAAAACATTACAGAGCGTATGTTCATCGGTATAGACTGGAATCTAAAGAGCGAGAATAACGCAATGTTCGTCAAAATAATCCCGTAAGACAGCGAACCCATATCAAATAAAACATTAATAATAGGTGGAATAAAATAAAGAGTATAAAGAAATATACTCCCAGACCAGTAATTTGAATCAGAATTTTTCAACAAGTTCTCTAATGTTATTTTCACGGTGTTGGCTTAAAAAAGCGCTTACTTCCTCAAAATCAACTTCAGTCTCAATTAAATTGTCAGTAAGAACGGAGCAATCCTGCAAAACTCTATTCGCAGTATTGGTTATACGGGAAAGTGAATCTATTCTGGTAGAGTGCGGCTCAGCAGTAACTATTAGAAATTTTACTTTCATGATTAATGAAAAACACATGCCATGGAAAGAGTCGGTTACAACATAAGTTGCATTTCGAAAATACTCAACAAACTCCTCTGGACCACATGATCTGGAAATAAAATCAATATTTTTCCCTCTGTATAAACCTTGCTCAATCATAATAACTGGAATACCAAGATTAGCTTTCACTTGGTCCAATACACGAAAAAGTTGCGGCAATTTTGGCACCGAGTAAACCAAAATATATTCTTTTGGTAGATCAAGAGGCGCTTTAATCATATCCCAAACATCATCCTCGACTAGTAATGTCGGATCTAAAAAATGCGATACGTTCGTCAATCCTGCAGATTCAAGCTGCCTCTGAAGAGACTTCTCTCGGACAGAAACAAAATCAAACTTAGCAAGTATATCTTTCACCTTAATCAAATCAGTCGAGCCGAATGCATGACCGCCAGCGCTGGAAGAAATCGACATTTTTTTTCCAGCAAATCCCGCCACTTCAAGAAAGTAAGCATCTAGTATTTTTAAGTTCTTAGAAACACACGATGGATTCCATATCTGGTCACTGCCACAAACAAGTACATCTAATTTATGAACATCAGGCAGCTCAACTATCGGACGAAGACAACTTTCAGCAAATGATTTAAATTTAGCTTTTGTAATATATCTATTTTTAAAACGAAAAATATCTTTAATTGCGGAAAGTATTGATCTTATGCGAAGGTCAATTCTGATTAACCTGCTTTCAAAGGCAATTTGATCTCCGACATAATCAACAACAACAACTTCTCCAAAATTTTTCAATATCTTTGTCGTAGCGTAAGCCTGCAGGGCAGCCCCGTAATTTAGTGCCGAATGGGTAGTTATTAAACCAATCCTATTTTTTTTCAATCATCCATCCTCTTATAAGTTCATTCTCAACAGTGTATTCCATACCAACCATTTTTGAGACCAAATTGATATGGTCAACATAATCTTGATCCGAGTAAGTACCAGAATTTACTAATATGTTCATGCTTTTTTCACTAAATTGAATTGTTTTATAGTTTATATTTCCTAAACTAATACAATATTTTTTCATAAACCTTTTTACTAGAAAATTAAATATTTTATTGTTTGGATTTTTTCTAGAAAGAAATTTAGACAATCTGTTCTTAAAAATAAGTTTTAGCAAAAAACAAATCAAACTGTATCTGGTGCCAGAAAAAACCTCGGCATAAATATCTTTATCTATAGAAATCAGACTACCTAGTGTTGGCGTTGACCACTCCTGATAGACATGTCTTGCAATATGATATTTCGAAATTTTCTCTCGTATAAGCCTACTATCCGTTAGTTGCATATGGAATTTTGCAGATAATATTACCAACGGCTCATCTCTGAATATTGAGTATCTATAATCAAACTTACACGCCATTTTGTCAGCCTCACATAACTTTCCATTTTTATTGAGGAAAGTAACGCTGATAATATGATCAGAAACTTCATAACCATAGGCACCGGCATTCATAAATATCGCGCCACCCATTGTACCCGGTATGCCTTCCAGACCCTCAAATCCTGCAATACCGTTAATTGAGCAATAGTTAACAAAAGACTTTACTGATTCTCCACAACAAACAGATATAGAATCATTAGTTTGGCTAATCCCTTTTATGTTAGAGGTGGATATTATCGTTCCATAAAAGTCTTCATCACAGAATAAAACATTTGCTGTTCCGCCTACGACTTTATAATCTTGCTCAAACTTATTCATTATTTCTATAACAGTCACTAACTGATCGACACTAAATGGCATCACATAAAGTTTGCAAATGCCTCCTCTTTTAAAATATGTAACATCTCTTAGAAATAAATTTTCACGGTATGTTATCCCGTGGCTTTGCAGTAGTGATAAAAAGTCAAACATATAATCGCAACCTAAAATATGCATGGCAATAAAGCGCACATAGAACCATGTTACAAAGTAAAGTAACCCATGCTGCGGCAACTGAACCAAATATTGGTAAGAACAATATCACTAAAAAAACATTTAAGACCGCCACAAGGGTCATTATTTTAACTTTTCCTGCTATATGGTTTCTTGTGTGTAAATAAGCTCCAACACCACTTGAAATAAATGTAAAAGGCAACCCCAAAAGCAAAATCTTCATAATCTGAGAGGAATCCATATATTTTTCTGTAAAAATAAGCCTTATTAGAAAATCTGAACCTACAGCTAATGCAGCCGAGATGAAAAAGCCTATTAAAAGTAGTCCAATGACTAGCCCTCGGATAATTTGGTATATATCCGGTGAGTTCTCTATAGCCATTTTATGAATTATTGGCATGTAGTATCGATTTACTAATGCAGAGCACACCAGAAGTGACGAACTTACAAGTAAGAATGCTACATTATATTTTGCAGCCTCCACACTTCCCAACATGATCCCGACCAAGAATACATTCATTTGAAAATAAATTAGATGAGTTAATGCAGCTAAGAAGTAGTTATAACTTCCCTTTAAAATTGGTCTAAAATCTACTCGAAGACCTAACGATTTGAATGAACTAGTCGACATAATTAAATGAGTCAAAGCTAAAATTGACACAATAGAATATGCGGATAAATAGACTTTCAAACTTGCTTCTTCTTGGTAAAAATAGTAAATGATTAGAACTATTATTAATCTTAACAGCGGGTAAATGAGTTGAATAAAGGCAACGTTTTTATATCGAAACTTTATCTGATTTATTGCTAGCAGAAGCTCAATAGAAGCCAGAAATAGAACTTGAGTAGAAAAAAGGATACTTTCATACTTATTTATATTTACAGCTAAAATATCACTAGTCGCCATTATAAACAGAATCATTACTGAAAAAGACGAAATTAACGTTAATCTGACAGTCGATCTAATTGTGCGATAATCGAAAGCGTCAAGCTCCACACCGCTATACTTTGACAGTAAATAGTTAGGAATTCCAAAATTCACTGCAAGTGCGCAAGCACCAATCAATGGCATTAAAGTAGCAAATACTCCGTAGGCGTCCACTGACAAAGCACGCGAGATCACAACCTGAGTTATGAAATTCAAACCTGCTGCGCCAATAGCTCCAAACACTACAATTAAAACTATTATCTTTGAATTAAATCTTTCCATGACATGCAACCGTTTAGCAAAAAGGTAATTACTATAAACTATCTTTATATCCGGAAAATTTGCTTGTGCGCAGCTAAATAATGGAAAACTAACTTAACTATTTGCAACAATATCAACCCTACCCTTTTATGCTGATAACACTCTTAAAAATTACAAAAAATTCACAATTTATCAACTTATTTCTTGGAAACGATAAGAGCTATTATCGCGTTTTAATTTAAGCCAGAGATTCTTAGCCTTTATCCTCTAAAGAATCCTCAATCTGTTTCTTCTTGATTAACTTTTTGAGGCTTAGTTCCTCTTTTTTACT
>Ga0209533_1004729_pt1 | contig 11731 bp, 9 predicted proteins | sample COG_04_FD_184748 | JGI IMG/M metagenome (GOLD analysis project Ga0209533, IMG submission 184748) | Pelagic Microbial community sample from North Sea - COGITO 998_met_04 (SPAdes) (version 2) | ecosystem: Environmental > Aquatic > Marine > Neritic zone/Coastal water | place: Helgoland, sampling... | reverse complement strand
GAATGAACACCATGGGTAAAATTCATCCATTAACTGCAGCAGGTTACGCAAAGGAACTGGGGATAATTATTTACACAATAGGAATAGGAGTAGATGGCAGAGTGAGGTTGGCAGGAAATAGTTTCTTTCCTCAAACTATTGATAGCAAGCTGGATGAGAAGCTACTGAAAGAAATAGCAACTACTACAAACGGGAAATTTTATCGTGCTAAGAGTAATAAACAGTTAGAAGATATTTACTCGGAAATAGACAAATTGGAGAAGTCGAAAATTAAGACTATTCAGTATCAAAGGGATTTACCCGAGGCTTTTTATGGTTTTGTAATAGCTGCTTTGGCTTTGCTATTATTAGAGTTTGTGGTTAGAAATTTCATATTAAAAATTAATTCTTAATCATGAAATTGAACCTAAAATATAGCTTAATTGTTCTGATCATTTCAGAAATTATTTTCTGGTCAATAGGTTTTGGTTTGTATTTTTACTTTTCTGGATTAGAAGATTTTAAGTTCGAGAATAAAGAAGTTCTTAGCTATTTGTTCTTTGCTCGAATCTTAATTTTATTATTCCTTGGAGCTCAGTTATTAATGAAATCTAGATTGCAAAAGTATGCTGAGATCAAGATGCTGAATAAAATTTCCAATCATTTTTCTTCAGTTCGAAACAGTATTAAATTTTCGCTTTTTTTGGCAGGGATTTCTTGTTTTATCATTGCTTTTGCAAATCCACAGTTTGGTAAAAAAGAAGTAGATATGAGCGCTTCTGGAATTGATGTGATTATTGGTATTGATGTTTCTAATAGTATGTTAGCAAGAGATTTATCTCCAGCTCTTAACCGATTAGAAATAACAAAACTGGCAATTAGAAACATGTTGAATCAACTAAATGGAGATAGAGTGGGAGTTGTAGTTTTTGCAGGAACTGCCTACAGTTATATTCCTATTACCAATGATTACGAATACATCAAACAAGAGCTTTCTTCCATTAATCCTGGAATGTTATCTGCCCAAGGAACTTCAATTAGTAATGCCATTGATGTAGCTCTGGAATCTTTTGGAGAATCTAAAGCTAATAAAGCGATTGTGCTGTTTTCTGATGGAGAAAATCATGAAGAGAATGCAATTGAATCAGTTGCTACAGCTAAGAAAAGTGGAATTAAAGTATACACAATTGGAATGGGAACGAACAAAGGTGTTCCTATTCCAATGAATAGAACTGGTAATGATTTTCATAAAGATAATACTGGTAAAACTGTGCTTACTAAACTTAATGAAGACATGCTCAGAGAAGTTGCAAGCAAAGGAAATGGCTTATATTTAAAAGCAGATAAAACTAAAGTGAACACACAAAGGATTTTATCTGACATGAGTAAAATTGAGAAAACAACTTTTAAGAAAAAGTCATTTTTGGAATATGAAGATAAGTTTCAATGGGCTTTGGCGTTAGGTTTTTTGTTTTTGATATTAGAATTATTAATTGGTAAACTAATTAAACTATGAAAAGTATAATTAAATATAGTTTGCTCGTAATTATTGGGTTGATGGCTAATTTAGTTTCTGCTCAAGAGCATAAAGTAGAGCTAGAAAAAGGAAATAACGAACAGTTTTTTATGCGTTATAACAATGCTTTGTCGCATTATGATTCTTCTATTTCAATAAATCCTTCTTATTTCTTTGCTATTTTTAATTCGGGAAATTCTTGGTACAGAATTAGTCAAAGTGCTACCGATACGGCAAAAATTGCTTTTGCTAATGAAGCTGCTGATAGATTTGAGTCGGCAATTTATACTACAGATAACAAAGAGCAACAATCATACGGACATTACAATCAAGGGAATTGTTTCTTGTCTATCAATGAATTAAAACAAAGTATAGAATCGTACAAAGAAGCTTTAAGAGCCTATCCCAAGAATAAACACGCTCGTTATAATTTGTCTTATGCATTAATCATGTTAAAGTCCCAAGAAGAGAAAATGGAAGACATTCAAGAGCAAATTGACAGTTTACAGAAAGAGATTGATGAAAATAAAGAGGAGCAAAAGAAGAATGAATCGTCCTCTAAATCGGAGCAAGAGAAACAGCAAAAGAAAAACGAATTAGAACAAAAGAAAGAGGAGTTGGAGAAGAAAAAGCAAGAGTTGGAAAAACAGAAGCAGCAAGGAGAAAAGGAATCTGGAAAAGAAGAAAAAGAGCAAGGCGAAAAGCAAGAATCAGATAAAGGAGATAAAAGTGAGCAGAATGGAGAGGGAGATAAGAAAGATGGAGAACAACAGTCTGGTGAACCTGGTAAAGAAGGCGAAAAAGGAGAACAAGTTCAGCAAGAAGCGTTTACTTTACGTGAGGCAAAACAGAATTTAGATGCATTGAAAAACGAAGAGAAGAAAGTACAGTTAAAAGTCCTCAAGAAACGAGGAAGAGAAATTAACAGAACGGCAGGCGAAGGAACTCGAGAAGAAAAAGATTGGTAAAATAAACAAAGTTGGAAATGAATAGGATTGGATTACAGTGTTTTATACTATTGCCTTTTATTGTTTTAAGTAACATTGGGTTATCCCAAGATGTTACTTTTAGTACAAATGTTGCTGCAAAAAAAGTAGGTGTAACCGAAAGGTTTGATGTAACTTATTCCTCCAACAAACAAGGAATTTTTATACTGCCTGAGTATAAAAACTTTAATAGAGTTAGTGGAGTTGCAACTGGTTATTCATCCAATACAGATTTGAATACTGGAGTTACCAGAAAAACATTTAACTATACAGTAACTCTTCAACCAAAGAAAACAGGAACATTTAAGGTTGAAGGAGCAAAAATAAAAGTGGGTAAAGGAACTTATCAATTTAATGCTGCCAAGATTGAAGTAGTAAAAGAAAGTCAAGTAAAAAACAGAAGACAAAGTCTTGTAGATCAGTTTTTGGGAGGTGGAAGACCAGACCAAAGGCAAGAGCAAGTTGAAATAACTAATCAAGATATATTTGTAACGTTAGAGGCTGTAAATCCTAATGTTTATAGAAATCAACCAGTTTTGGTAGAGTATAAATTGTATGTGAATAAATACAAATATCAGCTCGAAGGAGTTGAAATTCCTACTTACTCTAATTTTCTATCTGATGAAATTACTTTCAAACAAAAAAGCCCTGGGAAGAAACAAATTAACGGTAAAGAGTATGAAATTCATACGCTTAAAAAAGTATTGTTAACTCCACAAGAAATAGGGAAATTAAGTGTAGAAGCCTATAAAGTTCAGGCAAGAGTTCATACTAGAGGATTTATGGGGACTAGCGTTATTATGGAAAGCAATTCGCTAGAAATTAGCGTGAAAGAGCTTCCTAAACCAATGCCAGATAACTTTTCTAATCAGGTTGGTTCATATTCTATCCAAATAGCCCCAATGGTAACCAAAATTGAAAAGGACAATCCTGTGCAATTTAAACTAACAGTTATTGGGGAAGGGAATATAAAACAGCTTGTAGCTCCGGAGTTTTTATTTCCTGAAGGATTTGAATCCTATGATCCAGAAATTGCAACACAATATGCTCCAACAGATTCTAGCTTTGCAGGAAAAGTGACTTTTAGTTATTTACTCATTCCAAGGGAATTAGGTGTGTTTACTATTCCTAAAAAGGAATTTACCTACTTTGATGTAGCTACAGAAAGCTACAAATCAATTTTCTCTAAAGAGATTAAGTTTACTGTGGTTAGTGGAAGCGGAAGTGCAGGAGACTTTGCTACTGAAGATACAGAAATAGCTCCTGAACAGGAAGAAAGCCAAAGTGGTTCATGGTTTTGGATAACTATTATTCCTCTTTCTATATTGGCTTTAGTTGGTGCTTTTTTATTATTTAAGAAAAAGAACTCCAAAGAAAAAGTGGAGGAAACCGAGGAAGAAAGAAGGAAAAATGCAAGAAATAAATTAGCCAAAAAGCTAGCAATTGCTAAATCTCATTTGGATAGTAATAATGTATCTGAGTTTTATAACGAGATTTTAATTGGGCTCAACAAATACGTAAACGAAAAGTTGGAGATTGAAACAGCTCAAATGAATAAGATTACTATTCGCGAATCGCTTAACAGCAAAGGGGTAGGAGAGAGTACGGTTAATTCCTTTGTACACGTATTGGAACAATGCGAAATGGCTAAATACGCTCCGTTATCAAATCAAAACAACCAGGATATTTACGAGAAAAGCTTATTTATTATCGAGGAAATAGAAAAACAAATTAATTGAACCATTTAATTGGTAGTTTTTTGATATCAAAGCCTAAAAATATAATTTATCGAATTAGTATACATTATTTATACAAAAGCCACTAATAATTACGCATTTTGATTAGTATTATCTAAATAGAATAGATTATTATATTTATTTTAAATTAAAATTTGTTTTTTTGTTTAGCTTTTACTAACTTGGTTTAAACAAATAAATATTTACAAAAAAAAAAACTATGGAAAATTTATCTATGACCTTAGGAATGGTCGCAAAGTTAGACCCAACAGATTACGTTGGATTTACCTTCTTCGTTGGTTGTATGGCTATGATGGCTGCAGCAGCGTTTTTCTTTTTATCATTAAATCAATTTGATAAAAAGTGGAGAACATCAGTGTTGGTGTCCGGATTAATAACCTTTATTGCAGCAGTTCACTACTTCTACATGAGAGATTATTGGGCAGCACATGGAGAGTCTCCAACATTTTTTAGATACGTAGATTGGATCTTAACTGTTCCATTGATGTGTGTTGAATTCTTCTTGATACTCAAAGTAGCAGGTGCAAAACCAGCCTTGTTATGGAAGATGATTATTTTTTCTGTAATCATGTTAGTAACAGGATACTTTGGAGAAGCAGTTTTCAAAGATCAAGCAGCATTCTGGGGATTACTTTCTGGATTAGCATACTTCTATATTGTATACGAAATCTGGTTAGGAAGTGCAAAGAAACTTGCAGTTGCAGCAGGTGGAGATGTATTGAAAGCACACAAAATCTTGTGTTGGTTCGTACTTGTAGGATGGGCTATATACCCATTAGGTTACATGATGGGAACTGACGGATGGTATAGCGGTTTCATGCCAGATGGAAACATTGATGTTGCTTACAACATCGCAGATGCAATTAACAAAATTGGATTTGGACTTGTAATTTATGCACTTGCTGTTAAGAAATCAGGGAGTCCGGCTTAATAAGTCATTAATTATTCTGAAGATAAAACGCAACTCGAAAGGGTTGCGTTTTTTTTGCTTCAATATGAGATAATACTAATTGATAGCACACAAAAAGTAATGGAGAACATTCTATCTTATAATTTAAGGTTAAAGCTTTTAACTATAAATAGTATCAATCCATTATCCTTTGAGCCAATAAAGATTCACAATTAAAATACATAAGGAGATAAGAAACAACATATAAGAATGAAATGCTTATCAGATTTATATGATTCTCTATAAATAAACAACTCGAAACGATTAAGAGAATAAAATAAATGAAAGGGTGATTCTTTACCTAAGTTTTAAAAACTTTTTATCCTACTTTTTATATGTATCGCAATTCAAAATTCAAACTTTAACAGATTCAATCTATTTTCGCTTAAGCATATAAAAATTATGCATCGAAAGCACATGAGGCAAACTAAGGCAAGATATAATAATAAAAAAAGTGCCCAATTGATTTGTTTCTCCAAAAAGATAAAATCCGATAATAAGAAGCGAACCCCCTAGATTAAAAGGAAAAGACTCTTTCCACATGGTTTTAGAACTTTTATTAAGTCCGTTTTTAAGATGTTTCCATCCATTCATGCTATGTTGAAATACAAAATAGATTCCAAAACTCACAAGTAGGGGAAGCCAAGTAGAAAGAAGAAGGTAGGTAATTGTAAGAAGGATAAATATAGATTTATGGTACAATGCAAGGATTACTCCAATGAGCACCGTGAATAATTGTAAAACTAGTAATCTAGTTCCTTCCAAATTTTCGGTAAGTGCCGAATGATTCAAATTTGGAATTTGTTCTAGGACTGTTCCCAGTTCAGCCACGTGAAAAAGTAAAATGAGAATTAACAGCACACATCCCCAAACAAAAGAAGATAAACTATTGGTTAACTTCCATTCTTTAAAATCTGCTTGACCAAAATGCCAGGCTGAATAAAGTATAAAAAGCAACAAAGCAAATCCTGGGGTAAAAAACCAAACCACTCCAAATAGTGCACCTTTAGCGATATATGTTATGGAGAATATTAGAAGTTTCGTTTTATTCAGAATAGGTGAGCCAGTAAGGTGATCTAGAGCCCCATGTGAAAGTCCTACTGAGAAAAATCCTAGGATTAAAAGAAAATAGGTAACATAATCTAAATTAAAGACAGAGAAAATCAGCCCACAGAGGGTCAATATAGTTGGTAAAATAATAGTTGGGAAAGAAGATATTTTGTGATAAATATCTTTAATAGCCGTTAGTATAAATATTGTTTTCGGAAGTTTTGATAGTATATACAAATCTTGCTTCAAAGAAGTTTTTTCTCTAAGAAAATTAAGGATCAAAGAAGTAGATACTTTACTAAATAAGGTTTCAAAAATAGGTTTACCCTTCTCAGGAGATTCATGCAATATCTTCAATAACAATCTATCATAAAAAGCAAACCTATTTTTCTCTTGTACAGTTTGGATTGATAGTTGGTTTTTCAAATTGTTTGCTTTTACAGCAGCATCTTCGGCCATGGCATGAAAAGCAAATCCAGTGGTGCACTTTAGTTTGTGAGATCTGGACCCCATATTTATCCAGTTCTTGCCTAAATCTATGGTTTCAATCTTGGCAGAGGACATAGGGAGTACTCCTTTTTCAGTGTCGATAATTTTATATTCCGGATTAATTTTTGCCATGTAATCCTTTAGAGCTGAGTTTGCTTCCTCTGGGGTTAATTTTTTCTCCGAAAACCGAGTCAACTCAACTAGTGCCTTGTTTTCACTAAAGGGAAGTATATACACAAATTGTGTGGAGTTTTGTTGTGGAATTTTAAAATCCATCAAAACCATTTTACTAGCATCAAAGGTATCTTTATCCATAGAGATGTTCCAGCCATAAAATGATTGGTATAAATGACTTTGGTTATTAATTGGTTTCGAATAACTAGGTGGTCGGCTATCGAAAACGATAGTAGATTGGATTATTTCATTCTCCAATATCAGTTCATGAAAAGTTAAGCTAAGTGTATTACTTTTAATTAAAAAAGAATTAAAAAAGGTCACATTACAAATGGCCAATTTCTTTCTTGTTTCTGTGTATAAGTCTATCCCTTTTATGTGGAAATATTTTAGGGGGGCTATACTTTCTTGGCTGATTCCGCCAATTTCAATATTTTCCCATTTATGGCTTATTAAGTTATCTAGCCCTAAGTCCAAAACTTCTTTTTCAGTAGCCCAAAAGCAGAAGGTTCTATCATTTTTGGTTTTACTATCCGGTTCAATAATCGCAATAGTTTTGTCCTCCAATAAGTTTTGGTCAATTAATCTAAGAATAAATAAACAATTAGCGGCTCCAAATCCCACGAACGCATAGTCAACTATTGTTATATCCGGATTTGAAGTTTTATAGTTCATGCTTAGTATGCGGTTTTTTTTAGAGGGTATAAAATTAATGAGTGAGTTAATTTAATTCCTCTGCTTCATTTTGTTTTTCGAAGCGATTATGAATAGTTAAAATAGTAAGTCCAAAAATCACGGCAGATACAATGAGAATAGTGCTAATTAATCCACTTGAAGAAAACGACATTCTGATTAGAATAGTAGAAATCACAAATCCAGAATTACGCATTATTTTATGAAATTGATCCGTATAAAAAAATGAAATAAGTAATAAAACTACATCAACCAAAATCAAAACAGTAAAAAATTGATCGAAGAAAAGATTGTTTATACTTTCGAATGACGGCAGTTGATTTGGGGATGAATAAATGCCATAACTCCAATTAATTAGGGTGTAAATAGCGATTAAAAAAAATAATGGAACTAGTATAATAGCTATAATTTGTTTTCTATGAACAAATCGTTTTATATCCGGTTGTATCTGTGTTTTCTTTGGGATTCTGTTTTTCCATTGTTTTTGAAAAAGATAGATTAAATAAAACAACAGGACAGAAGCAATTATATCATAAGTAAATTGAAGATCTCCTTTAATCTCAAACCAATTTGATGAAAGCTCAATGGCAGATAAATCATTAAACAGTTTTCGAATAATGATCAAAGTAATAATTTCATATTGCTTGGTAATATAGGTGGTAAAAGACCTAGGTAAATAGTAGATTAACAAATAAACTTCATAAATCAGTATGAAAGAAAAAGGAGTGTAAGCAGCCGAAATCGGATTTGTTAGTAGTTCAGAATTAGACTGGTAGTTAATAACCTCGAGTTTAATTAAATAAATAATCAAAAGATGAATAAAAAAACTAATTAAAGCAGTAATGAGAATAACGTTTTCTGCCTTAGCACGAGTCGTTTCAGAAAAAAACTTTTGGTAAATTATCGGGATTATTTTTCTTATACTATTCATTTTATTTTTTTTAAGAAATTTTATTCAATTTAAAAATACAAAAAATCACTCTATATATTTTTAAAAAAATACGGTTAGGTTAATTTATGGTATATTTTTATAAATACGACTTTGTGTTTGAGCTATTTAAGTGATTTGTATTGTTACTTTACAATAATTTAATAAATTGATATTTTTTTTAGATTTGTTTTTTAATAATTTAAACAATTGTCCCTTCTTATTTTGGTTATTATTTTGGTTTAAATTCCTTAAGTAGATTTTTTTTTTTTAGTACAGGGTTAAAATCACTATTTTTTCTTAGCCAACCTAGTATTCGGTTGTTGTTTATTTTCCAAACACCATCAACTTGCTCAATGGAATAAGTTTCTCTTGTTTTAGAAAATGGACCAGCATTTTGCTGAATGATTTCAATTTTATCCTCAAACACCTCAGAAACAATAGCAACATGACCATATTTATTGAATAAAGTACCACTATAAACTACCAAATCATCCAATTCGGGTTTGAATGAGCTAGGATTAGTAAATTGATATAAACCCCTTTGTTTATTTAGCTCACTATCATTAAGTTTTGAGTTAAAAAAATCTATAGCATTTCCATAACTATCTGGCATTTCATGACCCAAATGTTCGTAGTAATAACGCTTTACATACTCCACACACTGGTATTTTAAGCCGTAGTTATAACCCTCTATTGACATGTTACGTTCAGTAACATTACTCACACCACCATTGTAATACACAGAAATCCCATTCAATCTGTCAATCTTTTGCCCAACCTCATAATTTGGGTTGAAATTATAGTTTTTGAAAGCCCAATTACCAATTAAGAATAAGCTGATTAGGGACATTACGATTAATGTCCAGTCCTTTGATTTCATAATTTTTTAATATAATTTTTTTATTCAATTCTATTCCAATTGGATTCAGTTTTAATACCTAAAATATACCCTGTCACAGTTAATGTTTTGGAATTATTCATTAAAATATTTGAAGAAATATTAATGCCAACTTTAGGTAAATAAATACTTCCGCAACAGTATGTAGAATCTGAAGTTTTCTTAAAATTTTTCAAAACCTGCATTGGACCTTTTTTTAATTTTTCATTCCCTTTTTCATTCCCAGCTTCGGTTACATTACCATAATATAAGTTGTCCTTTTTAAAAATTATCACTTCAACACCATACTTTTCATTTCTCCATTCTCCTATTAATAAGTCTTTTAAAGGAAAAAATGAGAACAAAAAAATAGCTCCAAGTATAAACAAAGAGCTATTTAATAATAATTTTCTCATTTAATATTCTACAAAAACGGCATTTTAACCACTTTAGCTTTAATCTGTTTTTTACGTACTTGCACGTAAATTTCAGAATCTGGTTTGCTTAGTTCTTTTGGTACGTATCCCATTCCAATTCCTTTGTTAAGCGAAGGCGACATAGTTCCTGAAGTAACAATTCCTATTTCGTTTCCATCAGCATCCACAATAGGGTAGTCCTGTCTTGGGATTCCTCTTTCAATCATTTCAAATCCTACTAGCTTTTTGGTAATACCAGCTTCCTTTTGTGCTTTTAAGTTATCAGAGTTAATAAAGTCTTTGGTAAACTTAGTTACCCATCCTAATCCTGCTTCAAGTGGCGAAGTAGTATCGTTAATGTCATTCCCGTAAAGGCAATATCCTTTTTCTAATCTCAATGTGTCTCTGGCAGCAAGTCCAATTGGTTTGATTCCAAAATCAGCTCCTGCTTCAAATACTTTGTCCCATATTTGTTTGGCTTCACTGTTTTTGCAATAAATTTCGAATCCTCCCGATCCAGTATATCCAGTTGCAGAGATTATTACGTGCTCAATTCCAGCAAAATCAGCTACTTCAAAATTGTAAAAAGCAATTTCAGCTAAATCAACACAAGTAAGCGATTGCATTGCTTCTAAAGCTTTAGGTCCTTGTATAGCAAGTAATGAGTAATTCATAGAAAGGTCTTTCATATCCACACCCATTGTGTTGTGCTTGCTAATCCAATCCCAATCTTTTTCCATGTTAGAGGCGTTCACCACCAACAAATATTGCTCTTCTTTTATTCTATAAATGATTAAATCATCTACAATCCCACCTTTGTCATTTGGTAAACAACTGTATTGCGCTTTCCCGATAGTTAGTTTTGTAGCATCATTAGACGATACTTTTTGAATTAATTCTAAGGCATTTGGCCCAGATAATAAAAACTCACCCATATGCGATACATCAAAAACACCTACGGCATTTCTTACTGTTTCGTGTTCAATTCCTAATCCCTCGTATTGTAAAGGCATATAATACCCTGCAAATTCTACCATTTTTGCACCCAAATCAATGTGTGTACTCGTTAAGGCTGTTTTTTTCATAGTCTTTTAAAAAATAAAATTTCTTTTTGGTCTTCATAAAGGTAAATGATAAATGATAATTGTCAAATGATAATTTAAAATTACTTTTATGGTGTGAACGCTTACCTAAAGAAATACGGATTTCAATCCCCAAAAATAACTACTATTCCTAACCAAAACTTAGGAATAGTAGTCGTAATTCCTTGTTTTAACGAAACTAGAATTACTCAAACTTTAGATTCGTTAAATAGGTGTGGTAAAACTACTTGCGAAGTTAAAACCATAGTGGTTATTAATCAATCGGAGATAATTACGGAGGAAATAGCTAAACAAAACCAAGTTACTTATGAGCAAGTAATAGAGTGGAAGTCTGCCAAACCCGAATTTGATTTAGAAGTAATATTTGAAAAGGCCTTACCAAAAAAACATGCAGGAGTAGGATTAGCAAGGAAAATAGGAATGGACGAAGCAGTAAACTTGTTTCATCAAATAGAAAGGGATGGAATAATTGTGACTTTTGATGCCGATTGTTTAGTCGAAACTAACTATTTGCTAGCTATAGAAGCTCATTTTATAAAGCATCCTAAATCGCCAGGTTGCTCTATTCGTTATTCACACCCTATAAATGGAGGGGATTATTCGCAGCATATTTATGATGGAATAATTAACTACGAATTGCATTTAAGGTATTACAACCAAGCTATGAAATATTGCGGAGCACCTTATGCTTTTCATACAGTAGGGTCGAGCATGGCGGTAAAATCTTCTGCTTACCAAAAGCAGGGTGGGATGAATAAAAGGAAAGCTGGAGAGGATTTTTATTTCCTTCAGAAGATTATAGAACTAGGAG
>Ga0209533_1004727_pt1 | contig 11733 bp, 10 predicted proteins | sample COG_04_FD_184748 | JGI IMG/M metagenome (GOLD analysis project Ga0209533, IMG submission 184748) | Pelagic Microbial community sample from North Sea - COGITO 998_met_04 (SPAdes) (version 2) | ecosystem: Environmental > Aquatic > Marine > Neritic zone/Coastal water | place: Helgoland, sampling... | reverse complement strand
GACAACGCGTTCATCCTGCGTGCGGTAGTCATTTGTATGCTCAGGGCGACCTGCCATCTTACGGCAGAAGCGCTTCACGATACGGTCTTCAAGCGAATGAAAGCTAATGGCGGCAAGCACGCCACCTGGCGCGAGACGCTCAAAAGCAGCTGGTAGGCCGCGCTCGATTGCGCTGAGCTCATCATTCATCTCAATGCGAATGCCTTGAAAAGTGCGCGTCGCAGGGTTGACCGCTTTGCGTCCGCGAGGAGTCGGGCCAACGGCTTCGGCAACCAGAGCCGCGAGCGAATGCGTGCGTTGAAGCTTACCCGTGCCGCGCGCATCGATGATCGCCTGCACGACGCGGCGCCAGCGTTTCTCTTCGCCATAGTTACGCACTGCACGCACGAGCCCCTCTTCATCCGAAGTCTCTAAAAATTCGGCAGCACTGATGCCCGATTGAGGATTCATGCGCATATCAACCGGTGCATCGAAGCGAAACGAAAAGCCGCGCTCAGTTTGATCCAATTGAAAGGAAGACAGGCCGAAGTCGAAAAGAATACCATCAAACCCTGCCTCATCCAAATCAGCGAGGTCGCCAAAGTTCATCGAGTAGAAGCGAAAGCGCTCACCAAACTCATCCGAGACTAACTGCGCACGTTCAACTGCATCGGGATCACGATCCGTCGCAACCAGCGTCACACCTTCCGCCGCAGACAGCAACGCGCGGGTATGACCACCTCCGCCAAATGTTCCATCGAGTAGCTTCGCACCTGCACGCGGAGCCAACAGCTCCAACGTCTCTCTAAATAAGACGGGAACGTGGCCACTAAACGCAGCGGGGTTCAAAGCATCATCGGCGGAAGAAGACATTAACGCAGTTTTGTAGTAAGGAGATGATTGTTTGTTTGTGACGCTGCGCACTTTCTCGGCGAAGCAAGGTGCAGTGAACAGTGTCAGAAGAATTAAAAGGACTGCGTGGTGGATTCGTATATTGCCACTGCGTGCGACGCTCACTGCTCGGATGCATGAAGTAACCAGAGCTTTTTAAATTTTCGCGGGCGATGGATTCGAATATATTACGCATGGTTTATAGGCTCTCTGGGGATTAAAGACCGAAACGCTGGAAGACAGCAGCACGAGTGGTAGGATCGCTTGGCCCTTCGGCCACAACAGCATCGCGAAGCTCTTCGCTGTAAATATTGAACGTGGACATAATCCCGACCAGAACTGTGCCCTTCTTAATTTGAGCGTGCTTCACTAATTTCTCGTTCAAATTAATCCGCCCCTGCTTATCGCAACTAAACTGATGCGCCATCGACATGAGCTCGACGATCATGCGCTGTCCTTCGACGTCACTCGAAGGGATTGCATCAATTTTCTCCTCCAGCTGAGCGATCTTCTTTGGAGAAAGGACACGGACGAATGCCTCCGAGCCCTCTTCAATACTAGGCAAAGCCAAGAAATAATTCTCAGAATCATCCCCCTTTGGTCGCCACGCAGAAGGCATCGTCAGACGACCTTTGTCGTCTAAACTATGGCGAAATTCGCCAATAAAACCTCCTGTATTAAATAACCCCATGCGCACCTAAGTAAACCAATACCCCCCATATCGCCCCACTATGCCCCACCCGTCAAGTGTTTTTATATAATGAATCCACTGTGAACAAGTTGTGGATAAGCGATTTAAGTAACTTCAACCGAAGGATTTGAGTGACTTATTCACAGGCAAATAAACTTCGCACCAGTTCAAAAAAGAATCCCCATTTCGCCCACTTCGCCCCCTTCGCTCTCATATGGAGGGACACGCTCTGTCATTTCCACACGCCGCCTACCTTCAAGATCCCAAGGAGTGAGGGCGACTCGCCCTCATTTACATCAACGTCGGCTCAATGTGGGCGAGTCGCCCACACTCCTACAAAAACAGCATTGTAGCGAAGTCCGCGAAGCGGTTTCGATCAATGGCACGCCTGATGCTCTGCGCTCGAAATGGCTTCGCCAATCCGCTACACGGAATGGTGGATGGGACGCCCGCCGCACCCCATCCTACATCCGTGTTTATCCGTGTGCATCCGTGGTTCAAAAAATACCGAATCCACGCTTCGCGTTTCCTTCGCGCACCTTCGCGGGCAAATGAATCCCTGGTTCAGGCAGCGAGCCCTAGAGTGAAACATGCGGCACGCTGCAGGTGCGCGGTCGTCGCGAGCAACGCCCCTACAAATCAGGCCTCCGGTTGCACGATGAGGCGGACTTGGCGTTTCGCGTCGAAGAACTCCTTGGCGAATTGTGCCATGGCTGGAGCATCCACCTCGTCGAGCTTCTGCGCATGCTCCGCATCGTCATCGAGCGGCAATTCATAAGTCAGATTAATCGCGGTGTGCATTGCACGTGCACCAATCGTCTGTCGACCCATCGGGCGTGCGGCCTTCAAACGTGTGCGGCAACGTGCCAGCTCGTCTTCCGTCACCTCGCCTGCAACCACCCGAGCAATCTCGGCGTCAATCTCTGTGACGACCTCAGCGGCTTGGCTCGGATGCGTGCCGGCATAAAAAACAAACATGCTACTGTGCAGCCCCACGATTCGGCTCGAACCGACATAGTATGCCATGCCCTTATCTTCGCGCACGCGCTCAAACAGTCGACTCGACATACCACTAAAGAGTTCGTTCAGCATCTCGCCGACGACGTAGCGCTCGTCCTTGATCCCCACATCGGGATACGCCTGAAGCACCACCGCCTGCTCACGATCCATCGGCTCCACAACATTTACCGCTTCGGTCGGACCGTTGTAAGTCGGCGTTTGATTGACCTCAAAAGGCACAGACTGAATGCCTGATTCAAGCAAGGGCTTAAGACGCTCTTGCAACTGCGCACGGTCAAAATCACCACTCACCGAAAGCACGACATTGGGCGCAGTCACGAGTCGCTCAAAATGTGCTACCACATCTTCGCGGGTCAACTGCTCCAGATCTTCGACACGCCCATCCGAGGCAATGGCGAACGGATGCTCACCGAAGAACCGCGCACGCAACTTACGGAAGCCGTAATCGAGGATCTCGTCGTCCTCTTCTTTTAAGTTGGCAATCTGCGCTTCCAACTCGGTGTGGAACGTCGCCTCTTCAAATACAGGGCAAGTCAATGCATCGTTCAACAGATCCAGCGCCACATCGAGATCCGTCGGCAAGACTTCAATCGCAAAGCTAAGCGTATTATTACCACCGGTCGCCGAAAAGCTCCCACCGATACTATCAATCAATGTCGAGATCTCTGAGGCGCTACGATTTGCAGTATCTTTAGTCAGTAACTCCGCCATCAGCTCCGTAACGCCACGCTGATTCGTCGGCTCATACAACGGCCCGCCGCGCAGCACGCAGCGAATATGTACCTTCGGCAGGCGCTTATCTTCCTGCAACAGCAAACGCGCTCCACTCTGATACTCAAGCAACTCGAATGGATCCAATGCCAACACTTCCGCCATCCCCTCCGATTCAGCAGCAGCCTCCTCCGACTTCGGCCCGAGGGTAACCGCCGACATGCCCTCTTCGACCAGATAAGCCTTCGCCACGGCTTGTAGATCCTGCGGAGTGACTGACTGCAAGCGCTTCAAATAGCGACGACCATAGTAAATATCACCGATCACCACTTCACCGAGACCGAGTCGAGACGCCTGCCCACTCATAGTCTTACGGCCGTTAATCTCGCCACTCAACGCCTGACGGCGCGCCTTCTCCACCACGGACTCACACAAGCCCGACTCGCAGACATCGTGGATTACAGCATGAATTGCCGCCTCCACCTCGCTCTGCTTATCCGGATCACAGACATACGAAACCCACATCAGTCCGCGTCCGCCGGGATTCCAATTACGGCAATCAATGTAGTGCACCAGCTTCTGCTCATTGCGCAAACGCTCCCACAGCAACGAGCTCTCGCCCCCGCCCAGCGCATGCGCCAATGCATCCAGACGCGGAGAATCAGGGTGACTCAAATGCGGCACCTTAAAGCCGAGGCCACCGCGAAAGATATTATAATCACCGACAATGTCCTCACGGCGCGTAGCAAGTTGCACGGGCTCCTCTTCGATTTGCACAGGCGCCAAACGCCCACGCTCGACTTGACCGAAGCTCGCTTCGACTTCGCGCAGACAGTCCTCTGGCGTCACCGCACCGACGATAGACACGACGATATTATTCGGCACATATCGGGACTTATAATACGCATCGAGTTCCTCGCGCGTGACTTTCTCGTAGAGCGCACGGTGACCGATCACTGGCTCACGATACGGGTGGCATTGGAAGGCCGTGCGAAACAGGGCCTGACTGAGTTGGCGATCCGGATCGTCCAGGCCCATGTCGATCTCGCGAAGAATCACATCACGCTCCCGCTCCACCTCGTCGGCAGGTAGCGTCGAGTGCAGCACAATATCTGAAAGCACATCAACGATTTGCTCAAACGCTTGCGAAGGTGCGTCGATATAATAGACGGTTCGATCAAAGGTCGTGTAAGCATTGATTCCGCCGCCCATGGCATGCACCTCGCGGCTAATGCTTTTACCATCGCGACGCTCGGTGCCCTTAAAGAGCAGATGTTCCAGATAATGTGAGAGACCGGAGCCGATCAGCTGATCCTCATGAATGCTGCCCGTCTTCACCCAAACCTGAACCGAGACGACCTCGCTGGAGAAATCCGGGCGATGAACGAGCGTGAGCCCATTATCCAAAACATGACGTTCGACGGGCGCTTTGAAAAGACGCTCGATAATATCATGCGAGGCGGCGGCAGAGAAATGACTGGTGGAAATATCCATATATTTGGTGTAACTAATCCTGTTCGTATCGTAATTTCGATACTAAGTTTCAAAGGAAACACCCTATTTTAACCGCGGGATCAACCTCTAGTTTACGTTATAAATTTGTTTAAGTCATTGCTCTGCGTCGCGATAGATGGCTCAAGCATTGATATTGCAGACGGATCCGCCCACGATTCGGCAGTATCCAATCCACTCAAAGACTTTTATACATCGTAAATGAACCCCAAAGACATGCCTCCACCGCCACCCGAGCGTGAGCCGAAGCGTCAGTTAAGCTTAAAGGCCGCGATGGCCGTCGCTACCAAAGCCGAAGGCCACCAAGCCTTTAAGCCCTTGATGAACCCGATGGATGAATTTCCCTCTGCCCAGTCTGGCGCACAACAAGACATGGAAGCGCACCTGCTGGAGCTGCAAGCAGACATCATTAACCGCGAAGAATTGCTCAATCATAAAGAGAAACAATACAGCGCACGTGAACTCGAATTAAACGAAAGAGAGGCCCTGCTCGAAGCCCGCACGCAAATCGTCGAATCATCGACAGCCACCTCGGCTGACGAATCGACTGGCGAGGCGAGTTCGAGCAAAGCGCAGGAAGCGCTCGACGCACTCAAAAAGACACTCGATGCGCAGGAAGTTTCATTAAAAGACACCCGCGACACACTCCACAAGCGCGAGGCCTACATTGAAGAGTGCGAAAATGCGCTGGTCGAACAATCCATGCAGCTAACAGAGCGCGAAGCACAAATGGAACAACGCGAAGAAGACTTTGCCAATCAAGCGAAGACAGAGTCAGACTGAATTTAAATCCATGGTGTAGGACGCGGTTCCTTCCTAAGGAAAGGCCGTGTTCAGGCAGATAGGCACGTCAAAAATACCAACACCAACGCGCCCTCTGCGAGAGGCACGTCCTACACCCAACAAGCGCAAACGCAGCGTTAACGTAAGCGCGGGCGCTTAATCGTCGGTTTGATGGACGGCAGATAAGGTGCCTCAAACGCAATTTTAAAATCGTAACCAGTATTAAAATCTTCTGGGCTGTCCTGATCGGTTTTCCCTAGCACGCGGCAGGCGACGAGATTAAATACGATATTCCCGAAATCGCGGCAACTCGTAATCCCCCAGTATTCCAACACGGAACGCGTCATCGGCCCATACTGCTCCAACGCATACAGTCGAATCCCCTCCAACAATTGCTGGCCGCTCAAGTGGTTCGTTTGCTCCAACGTCCCCTGTTTACTCATCTCTTTGATGCTAAAATCCAGCGCTTGCCTTAGAAAATAATAGGCACCACGCGCATAGCGTGAATCGTCCTTACGTATCGTATGGATCACTTCGTTAAAATCTCGGTTCGGGTCGTTCACTGCGCCCCAATAGAAATCGAATCTCAGCAGACGTCAACCATCGGAGGCGACCAATCACCACCAATCTCAATTCAGTCTCCATAGGCAGCATTTCGCGCATCGATCGCCCAACCATAGATATCTTCGTAAGCGCCCGCCGAGACCTCCCAACTAAAATCGCCCAGCATCCCATTTCGCTGAATTTGCGCATATTCCTCAGGGCGATCATAGTAAATCGAGCACGCCCAACGAATCGCCTCATAGAACGCAACGGGGGTCGCATCTTCAAACAAGAATCCCGTGCCGCCCACGTCTCCCTCAATATATTGCGTGACCGAATCCTTCAGCCCACCCGTTGCGCGAACAATCGGCGGAGCGCCATACACCATCGAATACATCTGGCTTAGGCCACAGGGCTCGAAACGACTCGGCATCAACAGAAAATCCGTGCCCGCAGCAGTGAAGTGCGAGAGCTCATTATTAAATCCCAGGTGCACACCGAACCGCCCGGGGTAGCGCTGCGCCAATGCTTCGAGCGCAGACTCCAAAGCAGGATCCCCCGTGCCAAGCACCGCCACTTGAAGTTGCAGATTGCCCATCAACTGATCACCAATCGCCACCAACAAATCGAGCCCCTTTTGCGCGACGAGGCGCGAGATCACGCCAAACACAGGCACCTCCGCATCAACCGCCAAACCGTAGGCCTGCTGCATCTGCGCCTTACACTCTGCTTTGCCGGTCAAATCATCTGCCGAATAGCGAGCGGGCAGAAACTCGTCCGCCTCCGGACTCCACTCCGATTCATCGATTCCGTTAATCACACCGATCAAATCAGCAGACCGAAAACGCAGCACATGATCCAAACCACCACCGCCCTGCGGCTCTTGAATTTCACTGGCATAGGACGGGCTCACCGTGGAAACCTTCGTCGCGTGATAAATGCCCCCCTTCAACATGTTCACCTCCCCCACCGACTCCAAGCTATCAGCTCGAAAAACAGACGGCGGCAAACCCGCAAAATCAACCAGATCGCGATGAAACCAGCCTTGATGCCCCATATTGTGTAAGGTCATCAACGACGCCGCACGCCCGATCGGCTGGTCCAACTCAGTCGTATTTAAATAAATCGGCGTCAAACCAGTCGTCCAATCATGACAATGCAACACATCCGGAATCCAATCCAAATACGCGCATAGATCGATCGTGGCACGACTCAAAAAAGCAAAACGCCGCCCATTCTCATCCTCATTTCCAGACGGGCCGCCACCATACACCGACGAATGGTCGAAATACTGGTTATGCTCCAACAAGTAACACACCACCGTCGATCCAGGCAACTCGCACTCCCACACTCGCGCATACGCGTCATGCCCACCGAGTTTAACAACCAGTGGCGCATCGAGCGGTCGAGCGGACTCAATCTGCTTCAGTCCCGCATACTTCGGCATCACAATACGCACATCATGCCCGCGTGCATCGAGCGCCTTCGACAACGCACCGACGACGTCTGCCAAACCACCGACCTTGACAAAGGGCACCGCCTCCGGGGCGACCATTAGAATCTTACGTGTTTGCACCATCGCAGCGTGCACTACTGCTCTTCAATCGTGGCATCTAGCTCATCAGGGTGCGCTTCGTAATGCTTCAGGCTGAAATTAAACACTGGCAACAAGCAGATCAGCCCCACGCAGGTAAACCCGAGAATCGCAAACCCTGTGACATCATGCACACTGCCGATATCTCCGACTAAAGGCAGCACCCAGTGCTCATCGATCGCCTGCGAACCATAGCTATAGGCCCACAAAGTCAGGAACAGGCTGCGAATCATATTCGTCAGCACCGCAAAGCCCATCGCTGCAGCGACCAACAACATTTTCTTCCAAAAACGATTTAAAAAGACCGAAGCCAAAAACGAACCAGCAAACAAACATGCCGTTAACGAGCGAATACCTGAGCACGCCTCTTCCACGCCGACCTGGCCCTCCGGCAGAAGCAACACGTTCCCCTCGCGCTCGATCTCGTAGCCTATAATATCGAATATATTAAACACCACGATCGTCACCTTCGTCAGCAAGAACACACGAATTTCCTTCTCCACGACAGACACCATCGGCGCAGAAATCAACCAAATGATAGCAGGAAACATGAACAGCGCGGTCAGCATCAGGCGACTCTTCAGGGACATGGGCTGACCATCGACCCGCTCCTTCGTCATAATAAAGACGACACTCAGCAGTAATCCAGAAAACCCCGCAGCAATCGCCAACGAGGCCGGATTTTGCGGGCCAGTCACCGAGCGCAACAACGCACCAATCGCAAACAGCCCCAATCCGCTAAAAAAGGCCGCATACGCGATCCATTCACACAACTGAGTCAATCCCGTGGAGCTCGGAGCACTTGGAGCCGCCTCCACTCCTGGCGCATCGCCGTTGACTAAATAACTGCGAATCATCGGCCACCGATCATAGATCACATAAGCAGCAAACAACGGCACCAAATAGCCAAAACTATAATCTTCACGCGCCCCCCACCAGTAGAACTGATCCCAAATCATGTAGAATGCGAAGCCAAGGAGCATCGCAATGGCTACGATTTGATCTCGGGCTAGATTTTTGAGACTAAAAGCTGGGGTTGAATCACTCACGGTGCGGACAAAAAAGGCGAAAATTAATCAGTTAAAGTGCACATTTAATGGAAGCCGCCCTCCTCAATGGCAACCCTCAAAAAGCCATTAAACACCGAGAAAATCGCGAAAAAACACCTAAAAACTCTCCTCAATAAATAATCGACGATCTACGATAACACCATATCGTTATGGGTTCATTTTTATGGTCGATACCGCTTCTGATAGTTCATCTCCGCAACTTCCGCCAGCCATGGAGCGCCTGCACGCTTATTGGCGGATGCCTTATATCCTCGCGCCTAAGAATCCCGACGAGGGCGGCAACCCCTTTACGCAGATCCACCAAAGTGGCGACGACAAGAAGGAATACATCCTCTACCGAGGAACGTGGAACTACATCGTGATGAACCGCTACCCTTATAATGCCGGCCACTTGCTCGTGCTGCCCTTCCGCGAAGTCCCCACCCTCGAAGACTTGACCACCGAGGAGCGCCACGAACTGATGGACTTGATCGTCAAAGGGCAGCAAATCCTGACGCGCGCCCTGCGCCCGAGCGGGTTCAACACCGGCTTCAACTTCGGTAAGGCCGCCGGAGCGGGCATCCCCTGCCACTTACATTGCCACATCGTCCCCCGCTGGGAAGGCGACACAAACTTCATGCCCGTGATCGGTAACACACGTGTACTGCCCGACTCGATGGATGCCATGTGGGAGCGCCTCCACGCCTGCGTCGAAGACGATAGCTAAAGCGCCTCCCGGATCAATACCCCGCCGCGCGCACCCCGTTCAACGCGACGACCTCACCCTTATTATCGAATTTCCCTGTGCCTACAGAATCCATACACTTCTCCAGTTCACGCCTACTCAGCGAGCTCTATGCCAATGACACGCGTAACCTCATCGAAGCCGAACGCATGCTCGATGTCGCACTCGCCAGTCGGGACGACTGGGTCAGCATCGAAGGCTCGGCCGAAGGCATCGCTCAAGTCCAAGACCTCTTTAAATTCCTCGACGCCGCGAACCAGCAAGGCATCCGCATCCGCACCTCCGACTTTCACTACACCCTGCGCTGCATCGCCGAAGGCAAGTCCGAAGAGCTGCAAGAGATCTACAGCAACCCATTGGTGATCAAGCTCCAGCGACTGAGCATCATCCCCAAAACGCTCAATCAAAAGCGCTATTTACAGTGCATGGACAAGAATACGGTCACCTTCGGCATCGGCCCCGCCGGCACCGGCAAGACCTATCTCGCCATGGCGATGGCGCTCAAAGAGCTCAGCGCGGGCAACGTCGAACGCATCATTCTCACTCGCCCCGCAGTCGAAGCAGGCGAAGCGCTCGGCTTCCTCCCCGGCGAGCTTCAGGAGAAAATCCTACCCTATTTGACTCCACTCTATGACGCGATGAACGATATGATGGGCAAAGAGCAGACCATGCAACTGGTCGAGCGTGGCATCGTCGAGATTGCCCCGCTCGCCTACATGCGTGGCCGCACGCTCGCCAACGCCTTCGTCGTGCTCGACGAGGCGCAAAACACCACGCATGAGCAAATGATGATGTTCCTCACCCGCCTAGGTGACGGCAGCCGTATGGTCATCACCGGCGACATCACTCAAATCGATTTACCCAAGGCCAAGCTATCCGGCCTGAAAGAAGCGACACGCCTACTCAAAGACATCGACGGCCTGCAACTCTTCTATTTTGACGGGCAAGACGTGGTGCGTCACCCGCTCGTCCAAAGCATCATCAACGCCTACGCCCGCAGCGCGGAATAACCCCCGAATCCTCAGCACGCCCCCTTCTGACTTTCAGCCGAACCACACAAGAACATGGCCGCATTTTTCAAAAAAACTTCCTCGCGCAAAGCGAAAGACCAACAACTCCCCGTGAAAAAAGAAAACGCGGGCCGAGGAGCTGATCGCATTGGTGCCTCTCACTTTTTCGAAACCAGTCGCCTCGTCGAGACTGGGCTCTTCCTACTATTCACCGCACTGGTCGTCATCATCTGCTTCCTTGGGCAAAAGTCCAAAGGCCCGCAGGTGATTCTCAGCCACCCGGCATCCTCACGTATCGTCGCAGAGTTTGCCTTCCAACAAAGCAGCGAGGTGCGACTGGAAGAGCAAGCGCATGCCGCGCGCGCCCAAGTGCCTCCAGTCTTTCAACGCACCTTCGAGCCTTACGAGGACTTCCGAGAGAGCATCAACGATCTCAACACCAGCATAGCGAAGACCCTGATTGACCACGAAGCGGAAGGCGATGAAGTCGTCACCGCAGAGCTGGAAGCCACTGCAAAAGAGTTCATCGAGACCACCGGCCTGGAAATCGACTCAAAAAGAATCACCCATTTCACCACTCAGACCAACCCCAAGGAACGCTCCATTTTGACCAACGACGCGCTCGGCGTCCTCAAATCACTCTACGAAGACGGCATCTACTCCACGCTCAATGCAGACGGTAAATCCCCACAAGTCACAGTCATCCAGCTCGTCGATGAAGAAGGCCGCTACAACCTGCCGTCGTCACGCTCACATGACGATGCCCTCATCGCGCTACGCGTGCGGCTCGACGCACTCTCCGGCAACCGAACCACCGCCCGCGCACTCTTTGATATTTTCAGAGCAGGCCTACACCCGAACTTACTCTACAGCGCACCAGGCACCAACCGCGCCATTGAGCGTGCCATCAGCGAACTCACGCCGCCCGTCATCACCTATAAAGAAGGTGAAACATTGATCGAGCCAGGCTCCATCATTACCGAATTCGACATTGAGTGCTTAAAAGCCTATCGCACTGCCGAGCGCGAGCGTGGCGGTAACTCCCTCATCTTCAATCAACTCTTCCTCGAACGCCTGACGCTCACACTCATTCTGCTGGTTGCAGTGATGATCTATGTAAAGCAGGGTCTGCGCAATTTCCACAAACGTAATCGTGCAATCGCCATTACCGCAGTCAGCATCCTGCTCAACCTCCTCATCATAGA
>Ga0209533_1004717_pt1 | contig 11752 bp, 11 predicted proteins | sample COG_04_FD_184748 | JGI IMG/M metagenome (GOLD analysis project Ga0209533, IMG submission 184748) | Pelagic Microbial community sample from North Sea - COGITO 998_met_04 (SPAdes) (version 2) | ecosystem: Environmental > Aquatic > Marine > Neritic zone/Coastal water | place: Helgoland, sampling... | reverse complement strand
TGAAACGGTAAGTGCGTGGACAACTCTTTATCAAGCAACCCTTCTCAATGATGAGGAATTTAGTGAACTGGTTAATATTGTGAGTGAAGAGGGCGTATTAAAAGTCAGTGACATTAGGAACGTACAGGATAAGAAAGCCAAATCATCCAAATCCAAGTATCAAAGTCTACTCAATGTTCAATTCGATTGGAACGCCATTAAAGCTCAGGCAGTTTCGTCTGAAGATGTCCAAAAGGTGATTGACAAACTCGACGAACTTGCATCCGAAATCACATATATGAAAGTCGAGACAGCCCCCAGATTTGAGAAGGAAATCGATAAATTCAACGAAGAAGTCATAAAAGAATTTAATAAACAATCTAAGAAACTTTATAGAAGCAAAGAGGCCGCACACAAAAAACACTATAAAATCAAAGGAGGCAAACCCATTGAGGCATTGGATCCTGAATCGATTAGAATATATCTTTACGAAAACAACTTCACAGAACTCTTCGATAATCTTGGGATATTGGGAGAATACCAATTAGAGAGCGCCAATTTGTTCGGTACAGCGTCTGATGCAGTCGCACAGAGACGGGCCAAGAAGTATGGAGATAAAATTGCTGTGCCTGATGACGATGATACAGTGTCTGATCGGGATTGGAATTTCCAAGAAATGAAAAGTATGAGTAATCGGAAAGGCAGAAAGCGACTTAAGAACGTTGCCATTAAAATTTGAGCCATTAGAATCGTCCTGACAATAATTAAAAGTAAATCCAAGCACATTATTTCGTCATCATTGTTGGGGACGCTTCGGGCGGGACAAAATTCAATGCTGAGTTTCTAGTCTGTAATCAAATTTTTAAAATATTAGAATGAACGCTTCAAAAAAACAGCTTTGACTCACTCAAACTCGTCAAGATATTCAAAATAACCTTCAGCCATTGCTTCAATGGCCTTCAGGTAATTTATGCCCCCAACCCCTGCTCCGAGCAACACAGTTCCGATCCTTTGCACCCCAAAATTTGTCGCCTCGCGCATCAAGTTGTAGGTTCCGCGAACAAGTATATCCGAATGCGGTGTGCGGGATTGCATCTTTCCATGATCATCGTTCTTCCCAATCACTGTCGGAACTACAATTAACCATGGTATCTTGCCCCCTGTTCTAACTATGCGCGCTTCACCAAGCGTTATTGGAGTTTCATGCAGACTGTTTTGCACAATTGGTTGTATTGCGATTTTTTGATGCTGAAACGCATTCCTGAGCGTCAAATCATAGCCGCCTGACATTTCTCCGATTGTATTAGCTGGCGACACAATCGCATCTATATTTGGGATTTCTAAGGGATCCCATCCAGGATACCATTCATCGCCTAAACCGATCTTTTTTGCGTGCTCTACTGCCGCTGGCTTTCTGTCGGCTATGCATAAAGTTGGCAAGCTCATTGCTTAATCTCATTGTCAGTAGCCAGATTATGCGGGAAACAATAAGTTTCGCTTCCATGAACAAAATATAGTAGATTGTTTACTCCACCAGCAGGCTGGCCAAATCCCTTTGCTACTTGTGGGTCTCTGAAGATTATAAATGTCTCGTTGATCCCTGGTAGCCCGTTGAAAGCTAGCTCATGTGCATCCTTTACCTTTGGACTTGGGATTACAAAAACTTCTTCAGCTTCCTCCGTCATAAGTTTTAAGAACTCCATAAGTTCGCTGGCCCGTGCGATTTTCTGAAGCTCCTGTTCGTAATTTGCATATGTGAGTTTGCGATCTGACAAATTTATATTCTCTGGTTCAAGTTACTTCGACTCCATGCATTAAATACCAAGTGTAGTCTCAACTCAAACATATTAACAAACAACAGCAAGTTGAACTTCCTGTGCTGATATTTCAAATTCGCATACTCACATGTGGAATCCTTCCATTTGCAAAATCTAACGTAACACTCTTCCATCTGATTGGCTCAATAGAATAGTGCCAAAGAAATTGATCGCGCAATTGAACGGCAAAGGTAAGGGTGAATTGGAATTTTTCTTAACCAATGAACAAAAAATGCATGCTCACTCACACCTGTTTATTGATGATTGCCTGTAAGGAAATTGATACAGCTTCCTGCTATCTAACCAAACAATGCAGTGGACTTTGTTGTATCTGTTATCAGAACACGTATTGGTAAAAGTGCCAAATAATTGTGATAGGGAAAAATAATGAGTGAAAAAGTAGAAATGGACTGGTTGGAGTATTCAGATTTCTGGTTGAAAAATAGAAATAGTGAGGCTGTCCCACAAGAGAAAATTGACCAAGTTAGATTAATGCTTGCGAAGACATTTTTCCGAAATAGCGAAGAGTTATTTGCTGAAGGTCTTGCCGATGAATACCGAGCAACCCTTGAATTACATACTGCGATGTGGGCGCGGAGCCTACCTGATGAGGTGGTGGCAAATGCTATTGATGGTGAGAGAAGCCTTATAGATGCCGGACAGAAATTAATGCTGACTCTTGCGACAAACTATGTTGAACCTCTAAACCTGATGAGAGCCCAAATAGAACATCAAGAAAAGCTTGCAAAAATACGGGAAGAGAACGGTGAAGCAGAGGTTATTGCTCTGTTGCCTAACCAACAGTAAAGTGGGTTCCAATCGTAAGTTGCTGCTAACAGATGGTAAAATTTTCAGTTTTCGGATGTTGATGAAAATATTTCTCAATAGATTTGAGATAATAAAACAGGCCTGGTGGATTGATTGCACTTAGATATTAAGCCATCGTTATTCCTAATGCATGAAATGTTTTTTAATTCATTTCTATTGGAAACTAACTTCTTTTTTGCAATTTTTTAATAGAATTAAGAGTGCAAAACTGGAAGTAATCAGATGTACGCAAGCAATAGAGTTTTAGTAGCCGGTCTAATCGAAGAGAAAAAATAGGATTTCTTTGGTCATAAGGCAAATTTTAATTGGTTTTTTAGAGGGCGACCATTTGGTTGGAGCATCCTCTCTAGAAGTGGTCCTGTTTTTTAGGACGGTTTCATGGCTTGGCTAAGATGCATCTTGTTTCTGTTCATGCCGCTTTTCGTGTCTCCAATTGGCCGAAGTATGCGATGTCCGGTGTTCGCTTATCAAGGGCGGTGTGAGGTCGTTCTGAGTTGTAGAACCTAATCCAGGTATCGATGATCCGTTTTACTTGAAAGCTATCGGTAATTTCATGCAGATAAACGGCCTCCTGCTTCAGCGACCGCCACAGGCGTTCGATAAAGATGTTGTCCAGATAGCGGCCCCTGCCATCCATTGAGATTTTGATTTTGGCTTCAGTCAAAGTTGTGATCCAGCCAAAGCCTGTATATTGGCGGCCCTGATCTGTGTTCATGATCTCTGGCTTGCCGTATTTGGAAATAGCCTCCTCCAGCGCCTCAACACAGAAGTTAGCATCCAACGTATTTGAGAGCCGCCAATTCAGCACTTTTCGCTTCACCCAATCCATGATCGCTATCAGATAAAGAAAGCCGTTTTTGACTGGGATGTAGGTTATGTCGCTGCACCAAACCTGATTGGGCCGCGTGATTGGCAGCTTTCTTAGCAGGTATAGATAAATGCGGTGCTCAGGGTGCTTCTTGCTCGTATTTGGCCCTTTGTAGATGGCCTGTAATCCCATAATGTCCATCAGGCGACGAACACGATGACGAACCGCAGAGAACCCTGACTGGGGCAAATAGGCTGCTATTTGGCGGCTCCCAAAGAACGGGTATTTGGTGAACACCCTACCGATCTCATGCATCAGCTTAAGTTTCTCTGCGTTCACCCCAACTGGTGTGTAATAGATCGACGAACGGCTGATCTTGAGCAGTTTACACTGACGCGTCAGGCTCAGCTTTGTGTTCTCTTTACGGATCATCTCGCGGCGTTCCCCCTCTCATCGATACTGCGTATTGACCGCCGGGCAGTGGACGGGCTCATCGCTTTAGCCATTGTGACAAAAAATCATTTTCTACCGCGAGCTGGCCAATTTTGGCGTAAAGTTCTTTGATCTCGCCGTCCTTATTCTGGGCCTTTTTGACCTTGTCTGAGAAAATCCCTGCCATGCCTTCATTAGCCTGACGTTTCCATGTGCTCACCTGCGTTGGGTGGAGCTGCCGCTTGGCCGCTATCTTCTGAACCGTCTTATCATCGCGCAGCGCTTGAAGCGCCACAGCGGCCTTAAACTGATCTGAAAAGTTCCGTCGCTTTGTCATTCTTGTATCCAATCTATCGTGTTGGATACACCTTAGCGCGCTGTCCAATTTTGCCGGACCACTTCACTCCTGCCTTAAGCGCATACTAGGTGTTTAGTCCCGGCATCTGGTGGATCGGATTTAAGATGAACCGATCTGGCTCAGAAGTCCAGATTTTGCAGATGTATTCGTAAGGGGTCAGGCCACTGAGTGTCTTGAGACGGCGTGCATAATTGTAGGCATTAAGGAAGTCGCTGAGATGGCTGCGAAGCTGATTGTGACTATCGTAGTGATACCGTTTCACGGTCGCGTCCTTAATCGTGCGGTTCATCCGTTCGACTTGCCCGTTGGTCCATGGATGGTTTGGCTTGGTTAAGCGATGCTCGATCTCGTTTGCGGCGCAGATCATGTCGAACCGCATGGGCCGGGAGTAAGGCGTGTTGCGGTTGCGCGGTTGCTCACAAAATTGGATGCCGTTGTCTGTTAGGATTGTGTGGATTTTATAGGGCACGGCTTCGAGCACAGTCTCTAGAAACTCCCAGGCCGTCTTGCGGTTTGCTTTATCTACAAGCAGTGCCACCGCAAACTTACTGGTTCGGTCAATGGCGACAAAGAGATAGAGCTTACCTTCATTTGTGCGCAATTCGGCAATGTCGATATGGAAATAGCCGATGGGATATCTTTTGAACTTCTGTCTTTTGGGCTTGTCGCCTTCCATATCCGGCAGTCGGGAAATCCCATGCCGTTGTAGACAACGATGCAGAGAAGAGCGCGTAAGATGTGGGATCGACGGCTGTAGGGCGTAAAGGCAATCATCTAGCGGCAGAAGTGTATGGCGCCGGAAAGCCACGGTCATCGCCTCCTCAGACGCGCTCAGAACCGTCGAGCTGGGTTCCGTGGGGCCGGTCTTACGATCTTTTAATGTCTCGCGCTTACGCCACTTGACGACTGTTTGGACATTGATGCCGAGTTCTCGGCTCAGCGCCGCGGTTGTAGCTTGCGCTTCTCGGGATCATGCTGCGCATAACCCTGTCAGCCAATGGATCGCTGTATTGTTGCTCTGATGGCGTGCGTGGTCGTGGCGCAGCCGTGACGTGCTTGTCCCATAATGCTTCCTTCCATTCCAAAGAAAAGATCGCACCATCAAACCGTGGGATCAAACACCTAGAAGGCAATGGCTGTGTTGAACGGTTTATCAGAACACTGAAAGAAAAATTGTTGTGGGGAAGACATTTTAAAACCATAAAAGAATTTTGGTTGGCGCTCCTCTAGTTCTGCCAAATATATAACAGAAGTGGATCATGCAGAGAAATCAGTACAAAACCTCACCCAGCTCAGAAAGGATATTATTGACAATTGAGCAATGGCCGCATTATACTAATCACATGTCTTATTAATAGAGGGCACTGAAGTTTTATACAATTTCATATGTTTGCCTTTGAAAATACAGAGTAAATTTTAAGACAGCTCTGCATTGCCTTCGACTTGAATTTCCAAGGGCTGAGTTGTATTTTTTGGATGTACTTCACTTGAGTTTTGGTCAGTAAGAAGCTTTTGAAAGGTATTTATTATGAAGTTTTGTCTTGAAAATTTTCATAAACTATTGAGGGTGTCTGCCTATTTCAGCGTAATTTATTTCGTAATGATTGGTGACATCTTACTGGCGCAATCGAAAGAGGCGCACTATAATTTGATCAACTTCGAAGAGCGCCGTGGAGTAGCCTTGGCACGTATCTCGAGCGTCACAACTAGCACAACCATGGCCCTAGAAAATGAGGTTAGAGAGAGAATAAAAGCATTAAACGGAGCATATGCCCAACAATTTAAAGCGTCGATGGAAACCGCACACTCCATCTTCGACAAAAAACTAAGTTACATTAATGCATTTAGTGAAGAGAAAGTGCGAAGTATTCTTTCGGAAAGCATTAGTGAAGTTGATTTCAAAAATTTTGAGACACAATATTATGATGGGTTAAATAAAGAACTTGTGATTGCGATTGTTGAAATCTACACCGTCGGCATTACACGAATGCAAGAGATCCTTTTTGATGAATATATATCTATGCTTCCACCAAGTGCTCAAAAAGCAGTCGATAAAGAGCTATCTCGTCTTATTTCAGAGCTCCCTGAAATTCAGAGCCTTTCTCTCGACAGTGGAAAACTCGAAGTCAAACCGGAAGTCATTGATACAGTAATTGGCGTCATTATCGCACGCCGACTTGCCACATCATTAGTTGGTAAGCGGCTTCTGGCAGGGCTCGGGAAACGTCTTGCACAGAATGCGATTTCTCGGGGTTTGATAACTGTGATTGCACCAGGTGGTGAAATTTGTGGGCCCGCAATCATTATTTGCGAAGCGGGGCTTTTTGCAGCGGCAGTATCTTGGGAGGGAGTGCAATATCGAAAAAATGTTGTAAAATTTGTTAAAGAGGCGCTCGATGATCAGACCTCGGATTTGCAAAAGGAGATAACAAACGAATCTACTATTGATGAAGTATGGGAGGTGATTGATACTGAAGCCAAGAAACTGTTAACCAAATATCGAGAAGCTGCTGAGCAAATAATGGTCAACACATTTGATAATGTCGTTAAGCAAAATAGCGACTTTAAAAGTGATAATTTACCCAGAGAGATGAAAGAAACTGATAAATTACTAGTTTTCCGGAAGATGGCTACAACGTTTGGGCACAGATTTTTAGAATATACTTGGTCGGAGCGATACGCATTCATGAATGCAACAGATGAACGTGCGTGGCAGCTGTTGGCTGAGCACGGACCGTCGATAATTGATCTTTATCTCCAACGACCTGTCGAACTGACGCGCCTGATACAAACAGGCATTTCATCTGATCTCCTAAAAGTTATATTGCTTTCAGATGAACCAGTTATTGCGCTGAGCGATACAAACCTAATTGTTCGCCGCATGGGTTCAATCACAGATGATGTGAATAGCATACTGGTAGACGTAATTGAGCTAGACCTCCCAATTCAACCTGGTGAAATTGATCCGCAGGGGGTTCGCGTTGCGGCAGAACGATCTGTCCTTTTGAGGGAAATGGCAAAAGCCTATCCCGCGACAGGGCGCCCATTATACGCTCAAATATTGAAGGGGGCTGTTGCTGTGTCGGTATTAGATTACTTGTTGGCAGCAGAGAACCCAATTCTTTTGGTAGATCTATTTACAAAAATTCCGCCCAAGATCGTCGCAAACTTAATTGAGACTTACCCACTTACGTTGCTGGAACCATTTGCAATCGCTTTTCCAACTGCCGAAGCTATAAACCTTCTCACCTCAGAGGCATCCAAAACGCATTTAGAAATTTTCAATCACCGCTCTGGAGGACCGGATGCTGTCTTGGCATGGCAGGCATTTGTTCGAAAATATAAACGCCCAACTAAACCATGGATGAAAAATGAATTTTTATGGATCCTTGACCAAAGGTTCGAGCCATACTCTGTATCACTAGCTATGCTGAATGCGGCTCACGACGGAAATAACAGTCCGATTTTTATGAAATCAATTTTGGTGCAATGGGCTCAAATAACAGGTAGGTCCTGGATATCTTTTTTAATTATCAGCTTGGTGATCGCAACTGCAGTTTTATTCTCACTCAAAGTCATTGGACGTTTCAGGAAAAAGCCGCGCTTTGGGAAAGCTTTGAGTGAGAGATTACCGGGCGACAACCAGAAAATTGAAAACAAATCGAACCAAACGTAATCCTAGAGCTTAGAGGTTTCGATTGCTAAAAATTAGGGCAACAAATTTATGTTCAAACTAAAAAAAGATATATCTCAAGAAACACCTGGTAAGCCAATAATTATCACGACTTGTGATCCCCAAGGGCCTTATGAGGTGATAGAAGTCGTGTGTGGTGCGTCCGTTCTGGCCTCAAACGTGATAAAAGATACTCGAGAATCCATAAGGAATTTGACTGGTGGTGATATGAAACATTACTCAGACCTCTTAACTGCGTCATTTGATATGGCAAAATTACGTTTAACTGAGAAAGCAGAAGCACTTGGGGCAGATGCGGTAGTAACGTTTAGGACACAAACAGTATCTTTGGCGGAGGGTGCCGCAGAGGTAATCTGCTATGGGACCGCCATACGGTACCATGATGATAAAAATTAATTTTTCCAACGAGCTTTAAGAAGTGGTTAAATGCACGTGGTTATCAAATGCTATAAGTAGTCCGCCCACTGGTATAGTAAGCCCGCAGCTTTCTTATCTCCCTCACTTTAGCAGCCTGTTGCTCTAATCCCTCTGATTATTAATTGTTTGCGGGAAGAGCGCGAAGTTTTTTCTCACCTCACAATTTAGCGAAACGCTGTGGCTGCCGTGATGGTTTCCGCAAGCGTTCGCCAAAAACCTAGCAAATAGAGTGCGAAGTTACAGGTAGGGGTTCTGTAGACACTGGGCGCGTTGCTAACGCACGCAAACGGGTTTTTGTGGGATATGATATCAAACAATACTCCGGGGACTATGCGGGTGTGGTAGTCAGACAGACATCGTTTCCTTGATGAATATAACCTAATCTCGATTTAATCCGTTCGAAAGATAGGTTTGGAATTGATTTTATGCTTCAAGAGGGTTGTATCAGAAACCAAAAAGTTCTTAACAAATTAGAGAATTAAGGGTAACATAAGTTTCAAAATGAGGTTAGTAATGCGGTATAACCGGTTTCATTGTTGTTGTACGAGTGTGTTTCGCAAGAACTATCGGTATTGGTGATACATTTGAATTATTGGACCAGCTAAATAGGGAATTAGTCGGTGGTAAAAACATTAATCACATCCGCGGTCTTAACTCTGACAACAACAGTCTCATTTGCGCAAGATTATGACCGTTCCAAGTATCCGTATTCAAGATCTGATTTTGGTTGTAAGTCTCCATTACATAAAGTGATTAATGTGAATAACGGCGAAGCAATCTTATGTAAGTTTGCTGATCTTGATCACCGTGTACCTTTAAAACAAGCATGGTCCGCCAAACTTAGTGACGATAAAATTAAGAAATTAGCAATAGATCCAAATAATGTCGTATGGACAAGTAGCAAGATTAATCGTGCTAAAGGTGCATTGTCTTCTGAAGGATTTAAAAAGGTATTGAAGGGTCAATCCGAGTTTGATGGTCGTCGTTTCAATAAACATTTACGCGGTTCTATTGCTACCAAACAACAATACGGTATGCCATTAGACGATCTTGAGAAACAGTTTGCATATAAATACAAGAATGTACGACCAACAAAACGAATTACCAAACGTGTTGCTGCCAAACCATTTAAAGAGGCCATCGATAAAGTTGCAAAGAAATATGGCACAAAGATAGCACGTAAAGTTGCAATACGGGTAGGGGGCACTGCTGCGCCTGGACCTGGTTGGGCTTTAGCTGGTGGATTGATTGCATTCGATGTTGGTTGGTGGTTGTTCACGGACGAATGCGATTTGTGCGATGCTACGAAATACTTGTACGACTTAATGCAAGACAAAACAGAAACACAAACTGTTGCTAATCCTGTACCAAAACTTACACATGAAGAAGAATATCGTATTCTGTCTACATCATTCTCCGAAATACAATCCGAATTAAATCATGTTCGTAACCTTCTGAAAACAGATCCATGGGTACAACAACCAGAGACGAAATCGCATAAAGAGTATTTAAAACAGTTAGAAGAAGAATTAACAAAACGTAAATTCTTGTGATAAGAAAAATTATTTTTCTAAAGTTGAAAGAGCAATCATGAAAATACATTTGAGAAATCTGGCAGATACAGTTACCGATGTGGAGGAATTTTCTGAGAAAACAAAGAAGTTGTTATCAATTTTCTTTCTTTCAGTATCGTTTTTTATAAGCCTAGCATCTTACTCCCATCAAGGTTGGATTTCTGAAAAACATACAAATATTCGACCTGATTTTATTTCCACCGTCCTCAGTTTTGGATTGGTAACTCCACTTTATGCGCGCGGTATATTAAAATGGAGCACTTCAATTTATGGTCTGCTTACATTCATTTTATTCCTATTCATCTTTGCATCGCTACTACAAATTGGCCTGGGGAACAGCAATTCAGAAGTGCCTAAATATTTAATCAGTTCTGCAGTGCTGATATCTTGGATAGGTATCAGTGGCATCGCAGGCATTGCCTGGATACTAGCCATTGCGGCGGCGGCTTTTAATACAGTTTCTGCCAACGCAGGATTGGGTATTTGGGGGTCAGTATTTTTGTGTTCGGTTACATTAGGTCTTTTGATGCACTCAAACTTGTCACCAGCGAACTTAATGTCTTCATTGCAAAATGAGTTTTCGCCAAAACTAAAAGAAAACTCTACCCACATTCGCAGGAATGTTAAGGATTTAATTGAGAAATGAGGGGAGAATAAATTGTCAGTTTTCAAATTTTTAAAATTTAATCGTATGTCTGAAAATGTCAAAACTAGTTTTGCAGATCTTGACCCAACTCTCTCTGACCCCAGTCGGGACAATAGAGATTCTTATAATGCCGAAAGCACATTCGTAGATCGCGAATTTACAGCTCAACGCCCCTACCCAACAGCTTCAACTGGAGAAGACTTACTTCCAAAGGGTTTAAACGAAAATTATATTGATCCGCTCGTGGAAAAGGGAAAGGAATGGTCCGATGATCCTGCAACGAAAGGTGCAAAAGAGGCGATCAAAGAAAAACTATTGATAAATATAAAATTATTTCAAGGAATACTTGATAACTTTCCAGTTTTCCTCGCTATATGCACCGGTCTCTTTGGTATGTCTGTGGTTGCAGTTTTTTTTCACTTTATAAGAAACGTTGTTAACCTCGATACCTCTGACCTGCTCCAATCAGTATCTTATGCTGTTTTTTTTATCTGTGTCATAGTTGGCATTTTGAGGAATGGGTACGATAAGCGTAAAATAACACGGCTTAAGAATAAACATTTAGAAGCAGAAGAGACTTTCAAACGTCAATTGGAACAATTGAAGTATTTTTATGAAAAACTGTTAGATGAAAAAATGACTGAAAAAGAAAAAGTGGAGTCTGGATACAAACATATGCTTCAAAAACAAGAGATCTGGATTGAAGACCATAAAGCTCATATTAAAAGGCTGAAAGCCGATGGTCAGAAAACAAAATTAAATTTCAACCCTTCGTTTATATTTAAACGAAATAAAAACTAACCTCATAATGAGGCAAGCTTAATGAATACTATTAAGATAAATCACTTCGCATATTCATGCTCTGGTTTAAAATTCAATATCGTCAAGACCAGATATCCGAGTTCGACGATAAATTAACGCTTGTCGATGCGGTCGACTGTAAATGCACTTCTTAAGTTTGAATTAAATCAAATACCCTTCTCCAAGCATTATTGTAAGCACATATCTGGTCACATGTGGATCACTTGGATCAAGACTGTGGCTCGCAGGGTCAAGGTCTAAGCAATTGATCTTTTAAAAGTCAGTATTGCGCCCATTCTCAATGGCCCCAAATTCATTCTCGCCAAATGTGTTAATTGCATTCAGAAAGTTATCAAATTTTTTCACCAAGTTTCAGATGCAATCCACACCTTTCTGCC
>Ga0209533_1004715_pt1 | contig 11756 bp, 8 predicted proteins | sample COG_04_FD_184748 | JGI IMG/M metagenome (GOLD analysis project Ga0209533, IMG submission 184748) | Pelagic Microbial community sample from North Sea - COGITO 998_met_04 (SPAdes) (version 2) | ecosystem: Environmental > Aquatic > Marine > Neritic zone/Coastal water | place: Helgoland, sampling... | reverse complement strand
GCCATTGAATTTAATCAAAAACAAAATATAACTGGATGTTTAATTTATTTCAATGGGTTTTTTGTACAATTTTTAGAAAGCTCAATACAAAAAAATGTTGAAAATTTATTTTATAATCAAATTTCCAAAGATAAACGACACACAAATATTCAATTATTGAAGACTGGCGATCACAAGATTCGCTTGTTTGAAAAATGGAATATGGCCTACCATCATCTTAATCAATCTAACACTTCCCAGCTGGAAAAATTTCTTTTCATTGATAATTTAAAACTCTTTATAAATAATTTAAAATCTGGTGGAGACTTTAGTGGTATGTTATCAATGAAATTATTCAAAGCTGTTGCGAAAGGATTAATAATTCACATTAAATAATTATTTTAAAAGACATTTTGTTAGTGTTATTAACATTAAACACTACCAAAATATTTTCATTGGTTATTTTCATTGGTCTTTATTTTGTTTTTAATTGGTTGGTAATTTGATGAAGAAGTCTTTTTGCAATAAAGTTTTTGTTGTGAAGTGTCAATTTACCATCTTGTTTCGATTTAGTGGCAACTAATGTGGAACGTAATTTTGTTCTATATTCCACTTGTTCATTTTCATTAATGGTTTTTGTAATATAAAATAAGTGAATATACTCATCTGTATCTGGTATTTTCACTATAAATTTATCATCCTTAATGTGGAATTCTTGTTCCATATCACTTTGTTGTTTTTTTTCCACTTGGGTTTGAAATTCAAGTGCTTTCTTTTGTTGTTTTTTCAATTCTTCTATCTGCTGCTCACGAGCATTTTCTTGTTCTCGCTCTCGTTCTTTTCCTCGTTCAAGTTCTGCCTCCCGTTTCATTTGTTGTTGTTTTGCTTGTCTTTCTTCATCGGTTAATGATTTTGCCGTTGCTTTTACTTTTGGGTTTTCTGGAGTTTTTTTTGTTTTTTCTTTTGCTTTTCTTGCTTTTTCGTTTCTTGCTTTTTGTACCATTTTAGAAATTTGTTTTTGAGATAACTGCGCCATATTTTTGTGGTGTTCCTTTCCTGCCTTTAGTAGTTCAACGTATTTTCGTTGTTCTTGAATTTTCCGGTTTTCAATTAACTGTTTATTCTCTTTGTTCTCTTGATAATCATGTATTAACTTTTGATAAAAATCTATCATCCCTTGAATAGTTCTTAAAGTTAAAGATTGATTACTTTCTTTTAATTTTTCTTTCCACCATTTATGATCAGGTGAAGATGAAGCTAATGAATTTTCCATATCACTGTGTAATTCCTTAAATTTTATTATATTATCGTTGATTTTATTTACATTTGTTTCTTCCTTAATATCATCAATTGTTTGAAAATCCGTTAATTCATTACTAATTGTGGTGTATCTGTTTAAGCGATCTTGTAATGTTATTTGTAGCATATCATCTTTACTTGTACGACTCACATCATCATCGCTAGAATCACTGTCATGGCCTACATTTAGTTGTGAAATTATATCATCATCCTTTTTTTGTTTTAATTGTTTTATCGTCTCATCAATACTATTTGGGTGTAATTCCTTGTGTGTTTTTAACTGTGTTGTCCACCATTCCTTTTCATCACCCTTCAATAACTTTTCCATTTGTAATTTTAATTTTTCATATTTTTTCAATCTTTCATTTGGTTCAAAAGATTTTAATTTGTCTAGTTCATCTTGTAATAATTTAAGTGTAAAAGGTAAAAATATTTTTTTCTTGTTTTCTGTAGCCTTCTCTACTTTTTGATTAATTTCATCTTTCAAATCATTGTTGTCTGTTATTTTTTCTAACTCATTTATAATTTCTTCTGCTTTTGTTTTCAATTCTACTAAATTTTTGGGATGTGTTTGTTTTTCATCTTCTTGGTCATCATCGTCACCATCATCTTCTTGGTCATCATCAAAAATATAACTATCGTCATAATAATTTTGCAAAAGTTTTGTAAAACGCTCATTTAATTTCGCAATACTATCCTCATTTATATCCTCATTTATATCCTCATTTATATCCTTAAATAACGAATTAATGTTATTAGTATATTCATTAATTGTTTGTTCAAATTTCGTTATTTGTTGTTTCCATTCATTTAATTGTTTATTCCAAGATGCATCATGTCCTGAATTTTCCTCAACTCCCTTAAGCAATTCATCCGTAATCATGATTTGTTGAGTGGTTGCGTGTTGAGTGGTTGCGTTTAAAACTAATTGAGCAAATTTTTCACGTAAAGACAACTCATCATTTTGTATAGTTTCTATAAAATTATTTAAAAGCTGTTCTTTATTTATTTCAATTATTTCCAATTCTTCCATTCTGAACTGACCTAACACAAAAGATCTAAATTCATGTATCAATTTGATATGAGAATCAATAAATTTCGATGGTTTCTTTCGATATGATGTCGTAATTGTTTCCTTTGTTTCTGTAATCCATTTGTTAATGGTATCTCTTAATGTATTAACACCATCAACATCTATTTGTCCATAACTTGTAGTGTAACCTAATTCATTACTTTCGTTCTTGATACCACTATCAATTATTTTTTTTCGTAACTCTGTAAATTTATTTTTTTTATCATCTAGCACCTTTAACTTATCACTCAATCTAACAAATGATGGGTTTGTCTCACCTCCTTCTAAACGATCTAATTCTTGATTCATATTTTGAATAATCTCCTCATCTTTTGCGTTTTTTTCTATTGTTAACTCTTGTACTTTTTCATACAACGATTCTAATTTTAGTTCTTTTTCAGATAGTTGTTTTGTCACTGGTTCTGTCACCACTGGTTGTGGTTGTTTTACTGCTGATGGATTTAGTTGTCTTGGTTGTCCAGTTGGTTGTTGTTTTACCACTACTGTTTCCACACTGGAATCTTGACATTCTTGACGCCGCTGCTGATTTTCTTTATACAATCTAGTCAATTCATTTCTCTTTGCTTCATATCGATCTTTTGCCATTGCTAAAACTTCCTTCATGAGATTATTAAATTGATGCGTTTTTTTGGATCTCTCACTGACACATAATTTGCGATTGTTTCCCCAATCAACCACTTCACATCCATCCACACCATTTGAAAATGGTCCATCCATTTTTTCACATTCATCCAACGTTCGATTAAAACATTTTGTCAATGGAAATTGATCTGCACAAGCAGCAGCGCCACCATTTATGGTTACTGGTAATACAGGTTGGTTTGTTTTTTTTAAATAAGAATTCAATATTTTGATACCTTTTGGACTAAAAATAGACAATTTTTTTTTAGTTCTTGGATTAGTAATTGTCTTGTACATTGATTAATAATATAATAAAAGAAAATATTCGCTTTCAAAAAAGGATATTCATTAATTCTCTTTAAAAACAATAAACATAATAAATAAATTTGAATTTTTAAATTCACTTTAATAAGTACAATTATACCAAACCTGTATAAACAAAAATCATGTTTACCCTATCTGGAATTGGAATTGGAATCATTGAAATTACATTATATTTGGCAATCTGCTTTCTAATTCGTAAATACAATCCACAATTAAAAGATATTAATCTCATTGTGTATTGCTGGCTCGTAATGACTGTACTAACTGGGATTTGGGAATTTACATTTGTCACGCTATATGATCACGTTGCCACAATGGCAAATAAATTGTTGCTCAGTCATAGCCATGTTTGGACAAATCAATATGATCTAAGTTATATTTTACCATGGAAATTATCCCCTATATTTTATTCTGAATATGGAGCATATGCTGATCGAGAATATATGAATAAAGGTGACATATGGAGTCGCTTAATTGAAAGTACCCATTGTTTATTGTGTGGTTTACTATCAATGTTTTGTATCAATCAGAAAATCGCTAAAAACAATGGAATGTATTTATTATTAATGGGAGGCGCCATGTGGTCACAACTAATGAATAGTATTTTGTATATGGGAAATTATTTTATGCAAATGCGTGATCAAGACAACGTAAATTATAATAATGCCTCATTCCCAGCAGGCCCCTTTTTAGTTGATCGTAGTTTTATGTGGGTCAATATATTCTGGACAATTATGCCATTATTTGCGGTTTTAGACGAAATTGTCAAACAAATTAAACGACAACGAAAAAAAAATAAGAAACGTCAGAAAAAAATGAAAAAACAAGCATGTAACATGATGAAAGGAATTTTTCACGAAAAATTGTCTTGTTTGAACAACAATAGGCAAATTTAATTATAGGAAAATCTAATAATTGAATTTAATTATAAAATCTATCTAATGTAAAATTTGATTTTTTATTTTTGGTTGATTTATTTAGCTCAATTTATATATGGGTTATTATATTAGCAATGGAAATGGTGGTGAGTGCTGTTGCACCAATGGAGAAATATCAATTTCATATGGTCATTTATGTATCATAGCAAATCCATCTGGGTGTTATCTAAATTCGTATGGAGATGCCAGCAAGGATCAAATATATTTTACCCAATCAATTTACAATAATTCAGAATGTAGTGAAATTCCAGATGAGGTTCAAATATCAAAAACCAGTTCATGTGTTGAATGTGTGACAAATGAATGTTCCAATTATGTGGATGTGTCCAATATGGGATATCATGGAAAATTTGTTTGTGGAGAATACAAGGAATACAAAACATATTCAAATGGAAATATACCAAAAATGTCCATTTCAATGCTTTTTATAATAATTATGGTAATAATAATAACAAGTTTTAATTTTTAAATATATGTTGTAAAGTAAAATATTTTTTATTTCACCTCTGATCGACAAATTGGACATTTATTTGATTGTTCTATTAACCATTTTTTTATACATTCTTGATCATAATGATGTTTACATGGTAACATTGTGATTTTCGCATGTTCACAATATATGTCTGTGCAAATTGGACATTGAAGTGATGTGTCATTGGATTGGTTTATTTGAATTAATTCCGATTTACTAATATGAAGTAAATTTGTGAATTTATCACTTGCCAATTTTACGCGATTACTCACACTGTTTAAAATATCATAAATTTTTTCAAACAACTCCAATATATTAGTTGGTTGTTCCAAATCACTATAAAATGTTCGTTCATATACAATGGCATAGTATATAAAATTATTATTGTCTATTGTTTGCTCTGTATGTTTTAACGAATCACTTATCAATTGACTTATTTTTTTCTTTTTTATTAATAATTCATCAAGTGTAACCTCGGTCCCGTTGTCGTTAATTGTTTCAAAACCAGAAGGTTCAGGATAATTAATAATAGAATTCATAATTAATATATTCCTCTATAAAATGGAAATTTCGAATTTGAACGAAAACTTCCATTTAAAAAAAAACATGAAAAATATTCACTAAATAAATCACCATAAATTAATCCCATTACTTATATTTTTATTAATATTTTATATTTCGCGAAATTTATTTTTCAGTAATAAGACCATAACCTCCTTTAAATTCAAATGTAAAACTAAATATTTATATGAAGAATATCAAATAACGAATTCTCCAATGGTTTATAAATAAATATAAAGGATATACAAATTTAAAAGGAACAATGGAATAAAAATAAAATGAACTTATCAGATAATCAAAAAAAAGGAAAAAAACTATTTATAGAAAAAATAAAAAAAAATAAAACCACTATTGAAGAAGTTGAAAATATAATTAAAAAATATCAAATACCTCATAATCTTAAATTAAGAAATGGAAAATCAATAATTATTTATGCATATAAAAATACAAATAATTTATCTTTATTTAAATGGTTTTATGATAACGATTGGGGTGAAAAAAAAGATTATGATTTATGTTTTTTATATTTTGTTAGGATTTGTAAATTAAAAAATAAAAATCAAACAGTGGAATGGCTTTTATCTATTGGTGCGCGACATTTAATACCAAATCGTGAATTTTGGAAAGATTTTTCATATCATGTACCAAATATCAATAAATATGAAACAGGTTTGGAAAGTCATAAATTGCTTTTTTATTTTTATTCATTTTTTACAGATTCAATGAAATCAATGAATACTCAAAAAATTATTCATGATTATTTTCAAACATTTTATGATGTCTGTGAATTGGATAAAAATGGTAATTCCTATTTACATTTTTTTGCACAATTTCAATTATATGGTACATCATCAATAATTTATCCATCAATAAATCCTAAATCGAAAAATTATTTATATAATAAAAAAATAGATTATAATTTACAAAATAAAGATGGAGATACATGGTTTCATATTTTTTGTAAAAATCAATCTTTACGCATGGGATATATATCTATTCAAGAATTACCAATTGATCATGAAACAATGATTTTACAAAATAAAAAAGGACAAATTTGTATGGATATTTTGAAAAAACGTATAAATGAAGATGAAGGTCTTAATTATAATGAATTTCTAAATTCAATGAGTGTGAAAAATCAACAAGTATTTCATGATTTAGAAAAATTATGATTTTTAATTGTTTGTTATCTTAAAATCCATGTAAAATTCAAATGGTAATTTTTCAAATTTTTTAACAACACTTAGTGAATAAAATAATATTTTGATTTTGATAAATTAATGTAAATAATAATAAAATAACTAAAAACAATTAATTGTGTAATTTGCCTCAACTTTTATCAAACATTTTTTAAATGTCAATCTTGTATTGATGTGTCAATATGCCATAAATGTTACCAACAATATACCACTAATAATAATCAAAGAACTCACGAAACTCCTAAATGTCCCATTTGCCAATGTCAAGGACGTGACAATTTCCAATGTTCAAAATGTCATTTATCAAATGCAAAGTGTCATTGCTTGGATGATTTTCAAATAATCCGAAATTTTAATAATTATTTATTGTTTATATTTGTATCCATGTTATTGTTTTGGGATTTAAATTTAATGCATCAAGTGATTATTATTATTTGTATTTTACTTAATATTTTTAAAAATTATCACAAATTATAAATGAATTATAAATAAATGAAATTTTTAAATAGATTACAAATAAATTATGAAAATGCCAAAAAAAAAAATTTGAATTTGTTCATAAATTTATTTTTTTTAACATATTATAACTCATGTCTTCTGATTTAGAAAAACTTGACACCAACATATTATCAAAAAAAAAGTATATTGAAAGAATAAAACAGATTTTCTCCATATTCAAAAAAAAAAAAATGACTCAAAATGACCAAGACATTTTATTGTCAAATCCCCACTTGCGAAATTTCAAAGGTGAAAACATTCTAATGTCTTATGTCGCTTCCAGATCTGCCAATTTCAATTTTTTTACAGAATTACTAAGTTACGGTCATGAAATTATAGATGATGATATTCCAGATATGATTTCACTTATTCATAAAAATGTTAATATTCCCAATTATTCCGAAAAAATAAAAATAATTAAATACATATTTAATAATTCCACATTAGATCTCAAAAAAAAACAGACCAGTTTTACAAAAAGTATTGTGTATGATTTTTATTCATTGCAAAACAGATTTGCCAAAAAAAAAAACGCAACAACAAAATGCCATTTTGAATTAGTTCAAGATTTATTAGAAAACAATTTTTTAGATAATGATTTGGTAAAATATGGATTCAATATTGTATTTTATGAAAATGATTTTGACATAATAAAATGGTACAATTCCAATTTTAAAATGTCATGGGATCCAGCAAAACTACCTCTCAAAGATTTTTATAATGGTTATTTTAATACACCACTGGCAAATAAAACAAATAACCCATTTGAGTGGATAGCATTAAAAGATGAATATACAAATAAAGTTGAATTAATAAAATTTTGTAAGTTAAATAATCCAGCTTTATTTAATCAGACCTCTATTCAAACAATTTTAACAAAAATTATTTATGGAAAAATTGTGCATGATGTATCTAATTTATTAAATTTATACTGTTATTTTGAAATTATTCTTGAAAAACCAAAACTGGACTTAATTTGGTCTGAATTGAAAAATGAAATTTTAACTTCTCAAAATATATATATTTGTAATGGCATTTATTCACACGATATCCTAAAAAAATATTTTATCATTGGTTTGTTATTAAAAAAAATAAAATATGAAGAAATAAATCCAAATATTATTCGAATATTAACACTTGAATTACATGAAATACATAAATCTTATAAGTTATTATTATATTATGCCAAAACAAGTAACTGTCTTAATAAACCAAAAATATATAGCACTCACAAATATACTCCTTATTATACCCAACAACATGTAACACAAACATATGGAATGACGTCAATTGGTATATTCATTGAAGATATTTGTCAAAAAGAAAATATTAGTCAAACAGTAGCAATGCAAAAATATGATTTTTTAAAAAAATCGGTTGAACCACAACGTTTATCATCATTTACGGAATGCAGTTTAGAACATCAAAAAATTATTGATTATTTAAAAAATCTAGACTATTCGCATATGGAAAATTTTATAAAAAAAATAAAAATAGATGTATTGTCAAATTAAAAATTATTGATAACTCCATCTCATTGTTATTTACAATTGATATTATTTCAGTTACTTCATCATTTCCACAATTAAATATCGAATACGAGAATGAGATTCCAAACAAGAAATTGTCAATTCCAAATTGGAATCGTTTATATAATAAGCAATTTGGATTGGAAAAGAAGGTGTAACACATCGTATATTTGTCTTGTCAAATGTCAAAAATTTACAGTCATTTTGATATATAATTTCATCCACTTGAATAAAACAATTTCGACAATTCTCATTTAAAAATAAAAAAATAAAATTCTCCACCATATTTGAAACCAAATAAATTTTTTTTGTCATTTTGACAAGTTCATTGATTTTTTTAATGGAATAAGAAGTAGACGCAGATCCAAAAGTTGGTAACACACATGTGTGATTCTTATTTCCATATACAACCAACATGTCTTCAAATAATTTACCAATTGATTTTAAAATCACACTTCGAATATAATCACTAGTTTTCATTCCATGTTTTTGACTTGATTTTTCTAATTGTTGGAAATCTCCTAAACTAAATTTATAGCTATATTGTTTTCGCGCCAATGAAGCAACATTGGATTCTTCATTTTTATTTCCAACAGACCAATATACTTTTCGTATGTACATTGGTAGAATTGACCAAACAAACATCATAAAATATTTTAGCTCGGACACAAGATAAATTTGTCGGAAATTCTTTTTTTTATCATTTTTCGAAATTGAATTCAATTTAATATTTTCCAATTTATAAATCTTGTGTAAACTATTATCCAGTTTTGCTAAAATTTCATCTTCCAAATAAAGAAAATTTCTGGAAATTTGAATAATTATGGTTGTTTTCATCTGTTCTGTTTTCACATAAAATGAAAATGGACTATTTTTATTATAACAGTCCTCAAATAATTGGTTAAATAAATAACAATTTTTGGGCGATTTCAATTCGGGAAAACTATATAACAAAATTTTGTATAATTTATATCCTGGAATTTTACCCAACAACATTCGACTCTTAACAAAAATTAATTTGTTAAATTGATATTGGTCAAAATAACATCCCATTCGTGAATTATTCAAATTCCTATTATCACTATTTTCATATATTGACAAACTCGTTTTGTCTATTATAAGTTTCGATGTCTTTTTACTCATTAAGATCTTCGTTTTTGATAAAACATTGTAACTTTTTGGTAATTGAACTGTATGTTTTTGGTATAACAGTGTGTAGGAATCTTGAAATCGAATAATTTGAAAAAACGGAAAAACTGTACCCATGATTTTATCATTATCTCCTTTGACATCATGTAATAAAAACTGATTTAAGGTAAAACTATAAAACAAATTCATTTTACTGTTTTGTGGATAATTAGAAGTGTATTTTGAACCAATATAGATCCATAGAGATTGATTATCCTCATTTTTTTTTCCCAAAACAGGATTTATGTTATCAGTGATGTGTAGTTTTTTGTGTGTTTTGTGTGTTTTCTCTGATTCTGATTCTAATTCTAATTCTAAATCTAATTCTGGATGAAATATAAATGGAAGAAAATATAAATAATAAATTTTATCAAAATATTCAAACCATAATTTTGAAACACTTTCAATTTGAATTAATTTTTTAAATTGCAATTTATAACCATGATAAAATTCCATTATTTTTTTCCAATTTGTACAACGTAATTTATCACCAATAAAATAAAAAATACGTGTTTCATGTTTTTTATGAAAATCCACCAAATCAAAATTAATTTTCAAAGTGGTCTCTTTTACAATTTTCAAAAAATCATCATTAGAATGAATCATACACGTTGTTTCATTCATAATGTTTTTATCTTTGTCATCAATTTCATCATACAAATAAATATCAATGTCACACAAAACACTAAATAAAAATATCGTAAGTTTGTTATTAAATTCAATTATATTTGTATTAAAATTTATCCATAATGTCGTAATTTTATTTGTATCACAATAAGTTGCTAAAATTAATATCCATTTGTAAATTTTATTTGCCGTCTTATTTGTTGTCTTATTTGTTGTCTTATTTGTTGTTTTTTTCATGAGTCGTTTGAAAAAAAATTTTTTTATTTTACACATTGGTCTCTTTTTATTTGTTTTTGCCTTTGCCGTCTCTTTTATTGGCATTGAAGATGTTGTTATTGGTGATATATCCAGTTCCATATTAAATGAAGAAGGAGAAGGAGAAGATTTTTCTTTTATATTGTTTTTCATCTCCGTTGTTGGTTCTGAAAAAGATAGTTGATTCATTAATTCTAAGTTAATTATAAAATTGAAAAATTCTTTCTATAATAAACTTAGAACAAATCATATTGCTAATTTTATTTCGGGGATTAAACTACAATTTTGAAATTTTAAAGTTTCAGAATCTTCATAATAACTATATTCCTTTGGCGAAATAATTGTCCATGGAACAGTTTTACCTAGAAAACCCAACTGAATATACGCAAAAGACACCAAGGCTGAACACCAAAAAGTATTTTTTCGCTGCTCATCTCCAATTTCAATATCAAATTCCGCTTTAATCCAATCTGTCAATATAAAATCATACGGTTTATCATACGTCATATCATGAATTTTTTTTATTTTATTGGTAAAATCACCAGTTCGATCACAATCTAATTTTCTATAATATAATTGTCCTTTCCCAGTGGATGCCATATATTGATCTAATACATCTTCTAGTTTTGTTATTTGAACACCATATTTACGTTTACCATCTTCTGGACTGGGATTTGGTTCAGCACCAGATTCCAATATGTATAAACCCTTTAGATTTTCATTAATATAGGTTGGATCTCTCAAAATTATTGCTATATGACTAAACTTACTTCGTGAAAAATATTCAATTAGTCGCGAATACCATGTATTTGTTGTACTGTATAGTAATAAATCGCCTGTCTGGCATGTATTTAAAAATGTCTCTCGATCCATTTTATTTTGTATAATATTTATACAAATTATTTTTTTAACTTAAAAATAAATTATAGTTTCATTTATAATCTTCAGAAATAACAAAATAAATATCAGTAGCATTTAAAAACATTATCAAAAAAATTAAAAAAATATTAAAAAACATTAAAAAAAATTTGATTTAAAAGAATAACGTCAAAAATATAATTATAGAATGTTTCAAATAGAAAATATGTTGACAAAGAATAATCTAGTTTATGGAGCGATGACCATTTTTGGTTATATGGTTATTTTACTTTTCCCAATTAACTTACTATTTGT
>Ga0209533_1004709_pt1 | contig 11763 bp, 16 predicted proteins | sample COG_04_FD_184748 | JGI IMG/M metagenome (GOLD analysis project Ga0209533, IMG submission 184748) | Pelagic Microbial community sample from North Sea - COGITO 998_met_04 (SPAdes) (version 2) | ecosystem: Environmental > Aquatic > Marine > Neritic zone/Coastal water | place: Helgoland, sampling... | reverse complement strand
ATGCTGAGCACGGCCTAGTCATTAGGATTAACTGACCTGCATGTGCCGTTTTTCAACGACAGCCCTATTAAGCAATTGAATTGACTTAACGACTTTTGCGACAGTAATAAAAAAACAACGACACGCGCCGTATTATCTTTTAAGGCAAAATGCGACATGATTTGATAAGCCATTGAAAAGCGTGTAACTTTATTTTTTGATTAATGAATTAACGTCGCAAAAGCCGAGATTTAAAAAGCGGCAGCTGTCGTTGAATAAACTGTTAAGCACCCCAAGTATGAGCATCACACGAGAATGATATATGAACAAAGAGGCTGAATTACATTTATTCTGTGGCAAGGCAGCGGCTGGGAAAAGTACCTTGTCAAAGCAGTTGGCTTCAGAGAAAAATGCAATTCTCATAAGTGAAGACTTATGGCTTAGTAAATTATACCCTGAAGAGATAAATGGATTGCAGGACTATCGTCTGTATTCATCTCGTCTTAAGTCAACTATTTCTGAGCATGTGGCAAATCTCTTGAAAAATGGCAGTACCGTAGTGCTAGACTTCCCAGGTAATACTGTAGATCAGCGCTCATGGTTCAGGTCTCTCATTGATCACGCAGGCTGTATGCACGTCCTACACTATATTGAAGCTAGCGATTCGCTGTGCAAAAAACAGTTACATAAACGAAACGAAGATCTTCCAGAGGGAAATGCGCCAGTGACAGATGAGCTCTTTGATTTAGTCACATCCTATTTCCAAGAGCCATCTGAAAGTGAAGGTTTTAATATCAAAAAGTATGTTAGAAATTAATCATGTGCGACTCAGATTTAGCTATGATCTCACGAACAAGTAAATGCTTAACAAGTTGCGCAAGCGGGACAAAGTGCTGCGCACTTCGCCCCTTCGCAAGGCGTTAGCTGCCCTCACAAATTAAACTTAGGAGTATAGATGTCAGAGTTAATCGTTAAGGAAGACGTTAATCTTCCTGCTTTACCTAATACGGTATTGCCAGCAATTACCGAGCTTACTCAAGCGCTCGGGATTCCGAGGGAAGTATTGGCTAGCCAAGAAGAAATAGAATATGCATGGAGAGATCTGCCCAGAGAATTGAGAGAAATACCAGAGCAATTACGAGGAGAATTGGTTGCGAGAATGTGTGTCGCGGTCAGTACTGGTCTCTTTGATGGTGCGATGAATTACATTTGGAATGCAGCCATTCTTCAGTTGCGCCAAAAAATTAGAAATTTTGGATTACCTGTTGTCGCTCAGATTCAACAAAACGACTTTGAGGAAAAGCACCTGCTAGAGCTACAAGACAATCGGTTGTTAGATCTTTGTCTTAAACTCAATATTGTAGATGAAGATGGTTTCTTTTTTCTCGATCAGTGTCGAGATGTGAGAAATAATTTTTCAGCAGCTCATCCAACAATGGGAACTGTTAATGATCGAGAATTCACAACATTTCTAAACCGCTGCGTGCGTTATGCACTAGCAGATTCCTCTTCTCCAAAAGGAGTCGATATAGGTGCATTTATTTCTGCGGTAAAAGGCCCGAGGTTTAACGATCATCAATGCCAAATATGGATTCAGCGCTTAACCGAAACCCATGACGCTCAGCGTCAAATGTTAGTAAATATGGTTCATGGAGTGTACTGCGATCCTGCTACCGCAGAACCAGCTCGATTGAATGCAATAGATATTTGTAATGGCCTAAGCGAGAGTTTTACTTCCGCAATGAAGTCGGAGTTGATCAACAATCACTCAGAGTATGTTGCCAAAGGTTTTGAAGATAAGCATACGGCTTCATTACAGTTCTTCGAAAAGTTAGGCCTGTTGAGCCTGTTGAATGAGTCCGAGCAGCATGTAGTGTTCTCGCGTGCCATTGAAAGGCTTTGGAACGTTCACAATGGGATGAACAACTTCTACAACGAACCACCCTTTGCAGAACGATTACTTGAATTGTCTCAGCATGGCGCCATTCCAGAAACGATCCAAGAAAGTTTTGTTCAAACAATTGCTTGCTGCCGTTCAGGTAATGGATATGGTGTATCCAATGCAGCCGTGCAATGTTACGATGAAATCATTCAAGGCTTTTCGCCTCGTGAAATTTTAGTACTAGTGAAATCGGCATCTGATAGAAACTCAGCTTTGGGGCGCCGCATTGCCAATGGTGGCAGTTGCCGCAGGAATTTCAAAGAAGCGTTGCAGCTTATTGATACTGCATCTGTCCCAAATGCAGTAAAAGCCGATTATGACAGATTACTGCGATAGTCCAGCAGCTAACAAGGCGCTGCTGTCGGACAAGTTTTCCGCTGCGCTCCAAACTTTCCGCAGAGCGCGGCGTTAGGCGTTTTGAGATCATCTGAATTATTGGAAATTATGTTGATATTGCAATGAAAAGAATATTATTTGTTTTGGTTATTTCTATGTCGTCCTCTTGCGCAACAGTTGATGTTGGTTCCTATATCATTCCAGGAGAAACTTTAGATTTTGATGGCCACTATTATATTATTGATTCCAAAGATGATGAGCGTGGTGTTGCTAAAATTATTAAGACTGTAATGTCTGAGAAAGGAATAAAGATTAGTAGTGGTTCAAAGGAAGATTTGCCTGAAGGAGTAAATTACACAATTGAATATGGCTCGCAATGGCAATGGGATGTTACATGGTATTTATTGAACTTCGACTTTCGTGTTTATAATTCTGAGAGCAACTTGTTTATTGCTTCAGCTCATTCTTTGCGAACGTCTCTTGAAAGAAGAGAGCCCGAGCATATTGTGACGGAGACTTTAAATACATTATTTAACTTTGGAGAGATGTATGAAAAAAATAATCAGTAGTGCTTTTATTTCTGTTTTTGTTGTGGGTTGTGTTTCTGCGCCGGCATTAAGAGTTTCAGATGCAGAGGGTGTTGAGTCTGTTTCTGCTCTTGGTATGACATGCGCTAAACCTTTTTCTTTAACACAAGACTGCTCTGGGTGGTCAGGGCCTACTAAGAAGATATCTTTGGGTGGTAAAATAATTAAAGTTGGAAGTAACTCGGATGGTACTGTAACAGTTCTATTTGGTGAGAATAATTCTAAAGCTACTTTAACTACAAATTTAGGGTATGAGTTGTTTAAGAGAGAGTTGCTTTCAAGAGGCTTTGAAATTGTTAAAGTTACTCCTATTGAGTCAGCTGGTTTAATGTTTGGGTATGCAGTAGAAACAACTGAACCAAATTATCAGGTGTGGAATGAATTCACAGTAACTCAGTAGTCGCCTAACAAGTTGCTGCATCGGACTTTGGTAACTGTCACTTTGTTTGCAATAAGGCCGCAAACAAACCGCCAGTTACCAAAGCCGCTGAGCAAGGCGTTATGTTTCAAAATGAGATTAATTGCTCCAACAATAGAGGTCGATGAAATCGCTACTGCCAACTTGATTGGTAATACGATTGAAGAGCTTCAGGGTAAGGAAAATCCATATCTAATCCTAGATGCTGGTGAGCTTACTTATGCCCAGACAGTATGGGTTGGCTCTGGTTATGAACTTGAATATCAAACTGGCTCAATTGATCAGCACTTCAAGTCCGTTTCTGTGCTATCTGCAAAAGAAGTCACAGACGCTCTTGTGGCTTATTTGTCCCGCCAAGATAATTGGCATCATGGTATAGAGTTTGAGGTTAAAGATATTCGTGGCTCTGCTGGCAGGCTAGGTCACGCTCTGGGTAAAATAGTAGGCTGGTTATTCCGTGCCAATAAAACATAACAATACGTTCAATGATCGCCCACAAAAAAACGTGGGCTGGACCGCTAAAAGCGCTGCTTCGCAGCAACGCGGCCCATTAACTCAGCGTTATGCGTCAATCTTAACTTTAAGGATAGGCTTTTATGAATGGAATAATTCAATCGTTAATAAACCAATGGCCAGCGCTAACAGGTTTAGTCGTAATAGCTTTTGTTTTTTGGACACTGTTTAAAAAATATTTAGAGGAAAATAAAACATTACTTGAAGGTGTTCGTTCCTTATCGACTGATCATAGAAGCAGTATTGATCAAGTATTGGAAAGGTATCGACTTTTATCTGATGACCAAGTAGCTGAAATTGCACGTCTAAGATCGCTAGTAACTTCTCTCGTGGATGAAAATGAAAAAATAGGTAAAAGATATGATGACATCAGAGACCAGTTTTCACGTGTTTCTATTGAAAACAAAGGCTTAAAAAGGGCTGTAGAAAATGTTGAAGAAATGCTTAGAGCTACTGGTGGTGATGTAAAAATGATTTCTACACAACTTCAAAAAGCTCAAGAAGATATTGATGATGTAACTAAGCTTTTAGAGCACAAGCCAGAAAAAGACGCATAACAAGTTGCTTAAACGGACAAAAAACAGCTGGCTTTTGCTCGTTCCTCGCTAATTCTAGCCAGCTATTTTATTGCCGCTTAGCAAAGCGTTAGGCTTCAATATAGACTTTAATAACACAAGGATATGTATATGAAATTAAAAAATTTAACTCTTATATTTATAGCTATCTTAACTTTTACAACAGGGTGTAGCAGTATTCCTCAAGCAGCCATCGACGTAAATAAACAGGTGTCTGCAGGCATCAGTGCTTTGGGCGAAAACGGAATTGAAATGGTTGATGCTTGGGAAAAATCTGCATTCAATATGCTAGATGAAAGGTGGTCTAAAATTTATGAGAAATCAGATGCAAGTTATAGAAGCAGCAAAGGCATCGCGGCTGGTGCAGCGCTAACTCCACAACAGCAGGAGGATGTCGCAGGGTTGTCGACTATCATTAGGGGTGAGGTCAGAGAAAAAATTAGGGTCGAAGCAAGTGGTATGAGAAGTATAATTAATTCAAATACCAAAAATACTTTAGCTGCAAATGAAAGTATTACTAACCTATTGGCTAGCGCTAATGCCGTGGCAACTTTCCAAAAATCAGCCATAAAGGAAGTTGGAAGTCTAATCCCCATACCTCCAGCAATATCAGATTTTATAAACAGCTCTCTTCAGACAGCAGGCATCTAAATTAAAAGGTAAATATTATGAGTTTAAATGATTTAAGAGAAAAGTTTAAAGACGAGATTTCTCAAATAGCAGAAGAGCTTAATAACTCTCTACCTATGTCAAAGCCGCAATTACGTAATGCTTATTCCGATGACGAGTTGAAAGAGCTTCACGTTTTGATAAAAGAAGTAAATCAAGCTACTGCGGAAAATGAAAAGATTGCAAAAATTGCTAACCATGCCAAATCAACATATGGCTTGCTAAAAAAACTTGGTGTAGGAATCTGAAAAGCCTAACAAATCAAGCAAGTAGGACGCGCTGCAGCGCGCCTCTTCTTGAGGCGTTATGCAAAACTTATTCTGCCGCAAGGCAATAAACCGGCCTCAAAGAGGCAACAAACCTAAAGGAAAAAAAATGAAAAAAAACATTGTAGCAATGACGCTGGCATTGGGACTTGCATCGGGATGCTCTAGCATAATAAGCAAGTCCGATTACGCAGTCGCAGTGAACAGCAGCCCTGACGGAGCAAATTTTTCAATTACCAATAAAGCGGGATTAAAGGTGCAAAGTGGGGTTACACCATCAATAGTTACCTTAAAGTCATCCTCTGGATATTTCAAAGGTGAAGCCTACACAATTGAATTAAAGAAAGACGGATACTCATCTAAAACATTTACTTTGTCTTCCACAGTCGATGGCTGGTATTTCGGGAATATACTTTTCGGCGGACTAATTGGCATGCTTATCGTGGATCCAGCCACCGGAGCGATGTATAACCTACCAGCAAGAGCGGATGTTTCCCTCGACCCCCAAACCAGCTCATTAAATAATCAGCAAAGCTTCAAAATAGCTACTATTGAAAATTTATCGGCAGAAGAAAGATCACGCCTAGAAAAAGTCAATTAGGCATAACAAGCTTAGGCACTGGACACGCTAACGCGTGCTCGGTGCTATAGGCGTTATGATTCTTAAACTTTCTACCTATGGAGCATTTCATGATTAAAATAGTACCAATATTACTTGCCATATCACTCACTACTGGTTGTGCATTTACAGTGCACGATGTAAACGTTGACTATCAGTATGATAAGCCAGTTTCTTCTGATTTAAGTTTTGCGAATATTGAGGTGGGCGATTTTTCAGACACAAGAGATGTAGAAAATCCTCGGATGATTATGCATATGAAAAATGGATATGGTCAAACGACCAGTGGCGGTTGGCAGGCTGAGAAGCCGATCAATGAAATACTTAGAGATGCTGTCATTGATGGACTTGGAGATGCCGGTGCAAATCTAATGACGTCAGGTGGAAACCTTCTCCTATCGGGTGAGCTTCTTGAGGTGGAAGGGGAGATTATTATGGGAGCTTGGGTTGGCTCCTATAAGGGAAAAGTATCAGCAAAGTTTCAGGTCAAGAATAATTCAACAGGTAAGATTATCTGGAGGGATACGTTTATTGGTAGCGGAGAAGTTAAGGGCGGAAAGGGAAGTGGCCCCGAAACTTCACTAAAAGTGGCACTGGATGATCTTGTCACAGACCTGCTAAATGATGAATATTTCTTAAGTAAATTGTCTGAAGGGGAGTAATCATAACAAAAACAGCAAGCGGACGGTTTCACCGCCGCTTCTGTTGGCGTTAACTGTCACTGCAAGTAAGTAGAACTAAATAGAGGGATCTATGGGTTTAAGCGCAAAATTGTTTTTTGATACTACTGATGCTGAAACCTTAAGCAGTAGAATATCTCTGACATCAGAACAATTAGACGAAGCAAGAGTAAAAAAGAACAAGCTTCTTGAACTGATTAAGCCAGAACTATCCTCTTCTTTAGAGCTTCCAGTCAAGCACTGGCTGCAGGGATCATATAAAAACCACACTCTTATTAGGCCGATTCAGAAAGGCGATGAATTTGATATAGACGTCGGCATCTATATCTTGTGCCATGCTGAAGACGAGGGACTGTCTGCCTTTGAAGTAAAAAATCTGAATAGGCAAGTTCTTGAATGGTACGTTTCAAATAGATCCGAAGCACAACTAGAAAATAGTAAAACCAGTTGTGAAAGGCTGAGTTATCCGTCGTCTTTCCATATAGATATCCCCATTTACTATTATGATCAGCAGGACGATATTTGTAAGCTAGCAACACAGAATAACGAATGGATTGATAGCGACCCCAAAGCACTACAGGATTGGTTTAATTATAAAACGTCTTCTCTATCAACAAAATCACTCTCTCAACTTAGAAGGATAATTAAATACCTTAAGGTATGGACTGCTATTAAAGGGAAAGATGACAACATATCAATACCATCAATTGCCCTCACTGTTCTAGTGGCTCTGAACTATGTTGAGACTGAAGATGATGATGACTCTTTTATTGAAACATCTGTAAAAGTGATGGGGTATATCTCTGAAAATTCAACATTGGATAACCCTGTCCAAATCGGAGATCTTTTTGGATTTGATGAAGATGATTATCAAAGTATAAAGAAAAAGTCTGTAGCCCTGAAAAATTCATGTGAGTTTATTAAAGATTCCACTGATAGCTTTCAGCAGTATGTGCTATGGAGTGCCACCTTTGAACACATGTTTCCACCATTTGTTGAGAGAGCAGATGAAGTTGTAAAAAATACAAATTTACCAGCTATAACTATTTCTCCAAAGATCAGAGTGCGCCATAACGACAAAGGTAAGAAACTACTTGCAAATAAGGTGGCTGATGAAATAAGAGTTTTTAGGGATGAAGAACTCTATTTTTCGATCGACAACAAACAAGATTACAGTGAAACAGCAGAAGTACATTGGATTGTAAGAAACCAAGACGCCGAAGCAATGAGGCTAAATGATCTTGGTCATACCACAGTCCTATCAGTCAATGATGAGCGGTATGAGGGCTGTAGCTACAGGGGAACACACTACATGGAGTGCCTTATATTAGACCAAAACAATATAAAGGGCATTGGTGCTGTAAAAGTCCGGATAACCGGATTTTCTCGCCCAGTAAGAAACCCGCCGCGAAAAAAACACTATAAGGGGAGATAATTATGTGGAAGGTCTTTCCAAAGCTGGGCCTTTTGAAGGCGATATTTGCAGTTTTCTCAGCACTGTTTCTAGCGGCACTTATTTATTTTATCGGACCCCATCAAACAGAAAGTATTACCTGGAATGATTTTGGGCCGTCTTTCAAGTTAGCTACACCGATTACGCTGCTTTTTATCGGCCTAGTATATGTTATTGGTAAATGGGGGTGGATGCTGCTTTGGAAGGCGCCTCTTTTAGGTAAAATAATGCATACTACAGTATGTCCTGACTTAAATGGCTCTTGGGTTGGTACAATTCATTCCAGCTTTAAAAATGGCGACGGAGAAAATGTCACAAAGGAAGTGGGGCTTACCATAAAAGCTGACATCTTCGGATTCGATATTTATTTGCGCTCTTCAGATGGCTATCAAGAAAGCAAAGTTGTTCAAAGTGAACTATACAAAGACCCAAGAACAAACACCTTTTACTTGTCGTACATTTTCGAGGGATCCGTTCCTTTTCCCGATGAAACTGACGATAGGATTTTTGACGGTGCGGCTAGGCTAGAAATCAACGTTAAATCTGAAAAAAACATTATGAAAGGAACCTACTGGACTAACAGAGCATGGCAGCGAGGTCAAAATACAGCAGGAGTTTTGACCATAGAGCGAGAAAACAGTTAACAAGCGCATGTTGTCGGACTGGTTTTCCGCTGCGCTCCAAACCAGCCCCAAATGCGGGCGTTAGGCGTAAAGAATCCGAGCACCGTAGCGATGAGCAAAAAGATCTACAAATACATGGGTCCCGAGGTTCCGAAATTGGCCTTCTCGAGTGAAGGGCTATGTAGCCTTAAGTGCTCCTATCCCAACGAGTTCAACGATCCTTACGAACTGTTTCTTACGATCAATTTTCAGAATTCACCACCTGAATTGCTCGCTTACTACCAAGAAATCGTTGGCAAAATCCCGAAGAACCCTGTTACGTGCTTCTCAAAAGCGCCGGATGTAATCCCAATGTGGGCTCACTATGGGCACAACCATCGTGGAGTCGTATTGGAGTTCGATGAAGAAGAATTTTCTCGCCTTTTACCGGATGCAGGGTTCGGGGACGTTGATTACCGAGATCAAGCTGATGAAGATCTTGAAGAAACCCTTGTACGAGCTTTCCATATCGGAAAGCCTCGTTATCACTTTTTTCTTCATCAAGGTGTTTTCAGTGCGGCGTATTACACCAAGCACTCAGCGTGGAGTTACGAGCAAGAAAGAAGAATGGTCTTGGGTGTTGAACTCATTCAAGAACGAGGCGGGTTGAAACTTATCGAGTTTCCAGATTCCTGCATAACATCACTGATATCTGGCAGTAGCGCATCCGAAGAAACACGTCAGTTTGTTGCTGAATTGGCCGAGAGCATTGGGGCTAGTTACTACGAAATGAAAATTGGCCAAAGTTCACCTAAGCCCTACTTCATCGGCCCCGGGGAAACCGTGTCTGTATTCGAGGAAGCGGATATTGCATTGGCAACCAATATTTGTACCGAATGCAAAGAGCCTATTGGCGAAGAAGAAACCACTTGTCCTTGGTGCGGCATTGAAGAAGAACACCAATTAGATGCGGCGCAGCAAAACCCATTGCGAATGATGGAAAGGGCTGGTGTTTTGGGTGATTGGTATCAATCCATGCTGGATGTCAGGAAGGAGAAGTGAATGTTGCTTATTTATCCGGCTCGCCTAACAAGAAATTCCAGTCGCCCTACGGGCTGGGACCTCGGCTTCGCCGAGGTCCCTGAATACAGGCGTTAGGCGAACATTAAATCTCAAGATAATTATGAAATTGTTCAAAAATCAAAAGTTAGGTGGTACGAGAATGGACTCTCAAGGAGAACAAGTTCCAAAACATGTTTTGGAGGGGTTCGTCTCTAAATACAAAGAGAAACAACAACCCTTGAATCAGGATCACGACATAGCACATCGTAATGCTGGGTACATCGAAAATTTTAGATTGATTGAGGACTCATCAACTCCAGGAGAGTGGTCTCTGGTAGCTGATGTCTATTGTGATGACAGCGACCTAAAGGTAGCACTGGGTGGATTCAGTATTTCCTATCTAGAAATAATTAAGGAGCAACATTCGCAACCCGAGTTCTTAATATACCTACCTTATCCCCATTACAATGACGAAACCACAGTAAGAGCAGTATCGAGGGGAGTGAATGTTAATGTTGGGAAGTGGGTTAAGAAGAGCGCTGATCCAGCAACAATTGCTCTTGTTGGAGCAACAGCTGTATTCATTTTAAAGCCTGTTTGGGAAGATTTTTACAAGACACAAATTGCTCCGAAAATATACGCGTACTTTTCAAATAAATATGCTGAATATAAATCTAGAAATATATATCCAGAACTTCTCCAAACTATTGAATTTAACGGTAATCACGTTCAAGTGATTCTTATTCCAATACGGGGATCAGAAGATGAATGTGTTACTGTCGACTATCTAGACTCCGCGATGAAAGTTGCCCATAACTTTCTATATTCGGATAGCAAAAGCAATGAAGTAGCAAAGATACATTTATATTTTCACAGTAAAAATGACGGATTCAAAATACATCGAATAGAATTCATAAATGGAGAGGTATTGCACCATGCCTAACAAGGGTAATCACGCTCGCCCTTCGGGCTGGACGCCGTCGCTGACGCTCCGCCGCCCGTGTTACCGACGTTACAACGCTATGTGCGCTGCTTGATATCGCGATAAAAATTTTCGTGGGAGCCAAGAGCCATTAACTCAAGAATTAGAGTTCCATCATCAAAACTATATCCCAATAGTGTCAACTGCTTGTTCATGTTAAATTTGTATACACGCAAAAATGCCAGATCACCTTTCTTCTGTTCGCCAAGAGCTGGTTTTGCCATTAATGCTTTAACGGCAGCATCCAGTTCTTTTTTCTGGTTCGGCTTAAGTTTCTTAACCGCCTTTTTAAAAGTAGGCGTCTGTAAAACGCTCTTTGCCTTAGCCAAAGTCGTAGCTCTCCAGTTTTCCCGCCTCTCTCTCGGCTTCGGCAATTATCGCTTGTTTCACAAATTCGTACGGTAAGTCAGGGTTATCCTCCATGATTTCACCAATTTTAGCCCAATGCTCAATTTGCTTGGGTGGTGTACGGTTTAAGGCTTTTGCCATAATTGTAGCTTTATCAATAAGGTCTTGGTCTAATCGTACGCTTGTTGTTGCCATGTTATTGCCCTCTACTAATACTGCTGCTGCATATTGCCCCAATTGTAGCAATATGCCACAATTAAAACAAGTTGTAACAAGACGTGCCGAATCAGACAATGGGCTGCGCACTTCGCCGTTTCACTTAGCGTTATAAGTCTAGTAAAGCGAATATTTCGTCGAGCTCGTGGCTATAGACGCTATTAACCCTGTCACGCTCTGCACACGCCACAATCGCCTGAGCTAACGTTTTTCCTGAGATAGGCCTAAATCTTTTTGCACCGGGAATCCATTGCGTCGCCGCCTGCAAGACCTTTTTACCCACCGCCTCAGCGGTCCGATGCTCCTCACGCTGACCAAAAATAATAGATGGCTTAAAAAGTACCAATGTAGCAAAGCTTTGCTGCTGCGCAAATTGATCTAACTGCCCTTTAACTCTATTGTAAAAAATAGGTGACCTAGCGCTCGCACTTGGTGAAGAAACTAAAAACAGTCGAGTCACACCATTAGCGGCCGCGGCCTCTATAACGTTTGCCTGATAGGTATAATCCACTTGAT
>Ga0209533_1004707_pt1 | contig 11766 bp, 11 predicted proteins | sample COG_04_FD_184748 | JGI IMG/M metagenome (GOLD analysis project Ga0209533, IMG submission 184748) | Pelagic Microbial community sample from North Sea - COGITO 998_met_04 (SPAdes) (version 2) | ecosystem: Environmental > Aquatic > Marine > Neritic zone/Coastal water | place: Helgoland, sampling... | reverse complement strand
AGCAGGTCTTCCTAGCCAACATGAGCCACGAGATACGCAATCCTCTCAACGGGATCTTAGGCATCACTCGACTCATGCGAGAGGATTACCGTGAGGACGCGCATGCATCCGAGCGGATCAAACACCTCTACTCCTGCGCGAATCACCTACACCAGTTACTTGGCCAAACCCTGGACTATTCCAGTCTAGAATCAGGGAAACTCAGCGTTCGGCCTCAGCCTTTCTCGATCAATATTTTGATCAACGACGTCATCGCCATGTATCACACCTTACTCGAAGAGAAAGGTTTGGAGCTACAACTGGGGATCCCAACCATCGAACAAACATGGGAAGGTGACCCCGTATTGTTACGGCAAGTGCTGATCAACCTCATCTCCAATGCGATCAAATATACCACAGAGGGCTTTGTGCGTATTTCCCTAAGCTACAAGCAAAACGACAACGCGATAAACGCACGCTTCGAAGTCTCAGACTCCGGGCCCGGCATCCCTGAAGACAAACAGGAATATATTTTCGAAAAATTCACACGTCTATCGAAAGCAGCAGAGAGCTCAGTATCTGGCACCGGGCTCGGGCTGGCAATCGCAGCGGAAATGTCCACTCTAATGAACGGCAAACTCACACTCAACACACAGGCTCAAAGCGGCGCAAGCTTCGTGCTCTCGCTGCCCTTCATACTGAGCGACACCCCACTGCAAGCGAATTCAGCAAAATCAAAAAGCAGAGCCAAGCAACCGCTGCTCGGTCGGATTGTGCTCATCGCCGACGACATGGACTTTAATCGCTACATTAATAAAGAAGTGCTCACACGCATGGGAGCGACAGTCCACGAAGCGACCGACGGCACCAGTGCCCTGAAGATGTTGGAGGCGACGCACTACGACCTAGCGATCATGGACATTAACATGCCTGGTTTGAACGGGATCGAGGTCGCGCAATCCGTGCTCGCCAACAACTCGCTCCTCCCCCCCAAATTTGTAGCGCTGAGCGCACATACGACCTCCAACATGCAGACCTCGTGTCTCGCTGCTGGCTTTGAGCATTTCATCGAAAAGCCCCTCAGCCCCAACAAACTGGAAGTCTTATTAGACTGCCCAATCGAAACGACTGGCAAGCACCCCACAGCGATCGACAACAGTCTGCTCAACTATTTAGCTGGCAACGATCCAGCTGCCATTGCCGCACTAGACGTTCGCTACCGCACCTCCCTGATAAATGAGATCGAACAGTTAGAGCGCACAGTTGTAGGCAATGCTAAGCAGCCAATGCTCGACTCGATCCATAAATTAAAAGGACTCACCAATTTCAAGAAAGACAGCGCCCTGACTGAACTCTTGGATTTGATGACCCAAAACATCGAAGACAATGCATCCGAGCAAAGTAACACCTCACTGTGCCAACAAATGAGAGCGCACGTCGAACAATTGTAGAGCAACGCTGATGCACGCCTGCGTGCACTCATAAAAAAAGCGCAAGCCTTGATAAAATCAAAGACTTACGCTAAAAAATGGGGTGGCTAACGGGATTCGAACCCGCGACCCCCGGCACCACAAGCCGGTGCTCTAACCAACTGAGCTATAGCCACCATATGGAGAAATGCGCATGGCGCTCATCCCTAATGAAGAGCCGATATGCTCTTCCAGTTTGCCCTCTTGTCAATAATCCTTTGAAAGAATTTTATCTTTTTTTCAGTGAACTGGAAATCTGCCCCGCAAGTGCCTCGATTGCAGCATTGACCCCAGCGACCATGCTTTGCGCATCGCCTGGAATCCACTCCGTATCGACCGTAGTGAAAACACCGGTCAGAGGCTGTCCGCTCGCACGCTGAAGCTCCCAACTCGCAGAGACCTGAATGCGACCATCCGTGGTCGCGACCAATTGATAAAATTTCACATACAAGGTGTTTGCCGCTTTTTTCGACTGCGACCATGGATAAAAGCCGCTCTTCACGCCACCGCTCTGCACTTCTATATAATGACTCAGCGCACGTGCCACCCCGACTTCCAGCGGCTCTGCCCAACGCGCTCCTGCAAGGTTGGCGATCTCACCATCTGCCGAGCGAACCTTCAACGTAGCCCCTTCCATATACACTGGAAGTTGCGGCCGAGCAATATAGCCTCGCTCGATTTGCTGCGAAGCGTCCGCAACAGGCAGCGCCATCGGCCCCAAAACATATGTTTTTGTGGCATCTGCCCGGGGCTTGAGATTCACACATGCAGTTAGCCCAACAGATAGGATGGATAGAAATATGAGACGTAATAGCATAATGATGTTTATTGAGAGGACTCTGGGCGACCAGTGATTAGAGCATTGGGATTGCGCTCCAAGTAATCTGCGAGAAAGCGGAGTGACTGTGCGGCACGTCCCAGTTCGCGAAGAGAATTTTCCAGCTCTGTGCGAACCGATGAATCGGGAGCAAGCAGCTCACTGCTATCAGCAACCAATTGATCCACTCCATTTAAAGTCTTCTCAAATGCTTGGCTCCATTTACCAATTTCAGTGGCAAGTGGACCATCCTGCAGATTATAGGACGCGAGCGTCGTCTCCACTTTTGCTAAAGCAGATCGCACCGATGCCAAGGTATCCTCTAATTCACCCGATTGCAGCAATGCAGTCATTTCATCGGCTGCCCCAACAAAAGATCGGCTCAACTGCTTGGTATCCAAGCCCTCCAACGCGGCTGTCAGCCCCTCAAGGACTTCGTTTATATTCTGATCCAATCGGTCGTAGTCAAACTCAGCAAAGGCAGACACCACACGCCCCAGATCGCTGGCAATCTCATATAACGATGAGCTCAAGGTCGGAATTTCAACCATGTCATACTCAGCATCACGATGAGGTTGAAAATGCCTCGCGTCACTGGGCTGCATGCTGAACTCCACAAACAACTGCCCCGTAATGAGGCTATCGACATTCAACTGCGCAACGAGGCCGCGATCGATCATACCATAAATCGTATCTGGCCCAAAGGTTTCCACAGACGTGCCCAAGTCGTTTGATAAACGAGAACGATCGATCTTAATGATCACTGGGATGGATGTCGAATGCTCTGCCTGCCCTTCGACTCGAATCAGAATACGCTCAACGACCCCAACCGGCACGCCACGATATTTAACCGGAGAGCCGACATTCAGGCCATTGACCGATTGATCGAAAAATAAAACATACCGCGCGGAGTGACCAAATAAAGTAAACGAACCGAAAAACAAGACCAGCGCCACCAATAAGACGATCGATCCGGTTACGAATGCTCCGATGATTTTAGGATTAGTTTGACGGTTCACGATGAAAATCTCTTACAGTATTTTAGGTTGATCAATGACATAGACATGTTGATTACGTCGACTTACGCAGCAGGAAATCACGCACGTCAACGGGCGCGGCCGGGTCTTTAACTAAATCATGTGGATTCCCATCACAACTCGCCCGCTTGGTTTTAACATCTAGGAACAAGGCACTATCAGCGATCGCAAAGATACTCGCTAGCTCATGCGTCACGATCACCACCGTGGCTCCGAGCGCATCACGTAGATGTAGGATCAAATCGTCCAGGCGGCTCGAACTCAACGGATCCAAACCGGCAGAGGGCTCATCAAAAAACAATATTTCGGGATCCAGGGCGATCGCCCGCGCCAATCCGGCTCGCTTTTGCATACCGCCACTCAGCTCGGCCGGGTAGCGATGCCCGAAGCCCGCCAGACCGACCAACGATAGTTTAAATTCTACAACCTCTCGAATCTCGCTCGCGCTCAGCTCGGTATACTCCTGCAACGGCAAGCTGATGTTTTGCGCCACAGTCATAGAGCTCCACAGCGCCCCTGCTTGGAATAGCACACCAAAGCGGCGGCGAATACGATCAATGGACTCCGCCTCAGGATCAAAACGCTGATCACCATAGTAAATATCACCGGTGCGGGCGGTCTCTAATCCGATTAAATGCTTCAGTAAGGTGCTCTTACCGCAACCACTTCCACCCATGAGAACCTTGATCTCACCACTACGCACCGAGAAATTCAGATCGTTCATCACGACGTAATCACCATAGGCCATGGTCAGGCCTTTCACTGTAATCTTATCTTGATTCTGATTCATCACTATATGCCTAAGATTTGAAAACACACGGCAAAGATCGCATCCGCCACGACGATCCAAGTGATCCCGGTCACAACAGCCGATGTCGCAGCCAAACCAACGGCACTCGCATCTTTACCGCAATGCAGACCACGATAACAGCCCGCGACCGCAACAATAATACCAAAGATCACACTTTTAAAGATCCCGCCCAGCAAATCATTTAACGCAACCGCTTGCTCGATCTGATTGATGTATTGAGTCGCCGTGACATCCGAGATCCCGACGGCAACGACCATACCACCCACGACCGAAACGAGATCGGCACACACGCACAGCAAAGGCATCATTAAGATAAGCGCAAACACCCGAGGCAGCACCAGAAACTGCATCGGCGAGATGCCAAAGCAAGTCAACGCGTCCACTTCCTCATTCACTCGCATACTGCCGATTTGAGCGGCAAACGCGGCCCCCGTGCGACCCGCCATAATCACCCCAAGCATCACTGCCGCCAACTCGCGCGTCATCGCAACCCCCACCAGGTCGGCGACGTAGATATCGGCGCCAAACTTCTGTAGCTGCACCACCCCAACAAAAGCGACAATCAGCCCCATCAAAAAGCTCAAAAGACAGACAATCCCCAAGGCTTGCGGTCCCGTTGTTTGCAGCAAGAGCAGAAAATCCCTTTTACGTAACTGCGAACGCCCTGTCAGAAAGGAGACAACATCTACAAATAGACGCCCAATGAAATCGCAATAGCGCCCCACTCCAGCGGACACAGCAAGTGTGCGCCGACCAACATGCGCAAACCAATTGGACTGCTGAACGGGAGGCGTGGTTTTGGCCTCCGGCACCGCCAAAGACAATTCCACCAACTTCTGCACTCCGTCAGGCAAATCGCTCAGATCACACTCAAGGGCGCGATCAGTCGCAAAGTCACGGCACTGACGAACCAAAATAAGCAGCGCAGTATCCCACTCGCCCAAACTGGCTGCCTCCACGCGGATCGATGTCACGACACTGCCGCTGGACTCACAGACCGCTTCAACAGCAGCAAACACAGGCCGTTCGGCGCGCAGCAACCAGTCCCCCGAAAGCACGAGCGTCAGGACGGAGCGATCGATCCGTATGTCTAGCGCAGCCTCCTGCTCTGAATTTGCTCTGCCTATGCTCATAAATAAATCACTATGACCGCTCCGGTGTTCACTTGCCAGCAATCGCAGAAATACTCATAAAGCCCCAACCTGCGCGAACAAACGGGCAGAATAAAGGATATTTTATATGAAAACGATACTCTTCGATCTCGACGGCACACTCATTGATCATTTCACCACAATTCATCGTTGCGTCGTATTTGCACAACAACAGCTCAACTTGCCGGAGTCTGACTACGAGACAGTGCGCGTCACGGTGGGCGGCTCGGTGCCAGTCACCCTCGGCAAATTGCTCGGCGAAGAGCACGTGGAGGTAGCGCTACCACTGTTCCAAAACCATTTTGAGGCGATCATGTTTGAAGATGTGATCTCGCTGCCAGGATCGACTTGGATCCTACAAGCACTGAAAGCGCGCGGCTACCAACTCGGAGTCTTTACAAACAAAAACGGCAATCAGTCGCGCACCATTCTAGAACACCTGAATCAATCACAATACCTAGACGAGATCGTAGGCACAGGCGACACCGCATATCGCAAGCCCGATCCGGAGTTCACCGCCCACATGCTGAATCTCTTCAATTCGACCGCCGACGAAACCATTCTGATCGGCGACTCTGCGTTCGACTATGCCGCAGCCGCAGCAGGTAACATCAAGTGCTACCTTGTAGCGACTGGAAGCCACTCGGAAGCAGAGCTGGCAGAATCCACACAAGCTGCAGGCATCTACGCTGACCTCTACGAGTTGGCAGCCGCACTGTTCGACCTCACCCGCGAAGCCGCACAGGTCTAAATGCACAACGCACAACAACTCCCCCTGCCCAAAGCCATCCTTTGGGATATGGATGGCACCCTGATCGATCAAACCGCAGCAATCATCCGTGCCTACTGTGACGTCATCCAAGCCATGGGCGGCGGCACTCCGGACGCAGATGTAATCCGACGCAGCCTCGGCGGGCCGATGGCCTCCACCATGGCACTGTTCATCGATGAAGCCCAGTTGGACGAAGCCTCTAAACGCTTTCGCCAACGCTTCCCGGAAATAATGTTCGACGGTTTGATTATCCTAGCGGGTGGACTCGACCTGATCGAAAGCGCTGATAAAGCACGCATCCCGCAGGTCATTTTCACCAACAAGCACGGCGACACTGCCCGCAAAGTCAGCAAATACTGCGGCTTCGAAAAATACATACCGACCTGTATTGGCAATACCGATACAGACTGGCATAAGCCACAAGCAGAACTGACACGCTATGTGTTGGATCAAATCGAAGCGTCCGCAGAAGGCGCCTGCATGATCGGCGACTCTCCGACCGATATCGAAACCGCACATACTGCCGACCTCCCCTGCTACTGTATCGCCACTGGCGCACATAGCATTGAAGAGTTGCTAGCGGCCGGAGCAGAAGCCGCCTTTAGCAGTCTAGTCGATCTGAAAGCCGCCTTCGCGCTGTAACACTCAATCCATTCGTGGAGCGGTATCGATCTTGTCTCGCGTATAAGCGATCGTGCTCTCTCCGAGGTAGCCACGAAATGCCATCGTCGGCATCACCAGAGCGCGCCGCCCCAGAATAGAGCCCGGGTTCAACACTGCATTACAGCCGACCTCCGCAGCATCGCCAACCAACGCGCCGAGTTTGCGCAGACCTGAACCGCAGCGCGAACCGTCCGGCAGTTGCACTGGCACTTCCGATTGATCGAGGCGAAGGTTCGAGCATGTCACACCAGCGCCTAAATGTGCTTGATTGCCCAGCACACTGTCGCCCACATAACTGAAATGCGGCACCTGCACGCCATCGAGCAACAAGCAGTTCTTAAATTCACACGAGTTACCCAGCACGCAATTCGCACCCGCAATCACATTGCCGCGGATGAACACACCAGGACGCAGCTCAGTGCCTTCACCGATATAAGCAGGCCCTTTAATAGAGCCATACGCAGGCAATTTGACGGACGGATGAATGAACACCTGCCCCTCAATGTGCAAGCCAGCCGGCACTTCAAAAGCCAACGGCTCAAATTTAAACGCTTTAAGCGCCTCCGCAATGAGCGGCACCCACAGCCACGGAGCCAACTCGGTAGAGAAGACAGAGGAAAATGGCAACGATTCGGGAAAGTCATAAAGATCACTGGCTTTAAGCATCTGGAAATCTGAACAACTCCTCCCAATCACAGCGAACTTAAAAATGCCTGTAATTCAGGTTGGTATTCGGCAACAAAGCCCGTAGGTTCTCCCGTTCATCAATTTATAACCTACACTTCGTGCACGACGTTAAAGAAAAACCAAGAATGGTCGAACGGGCTATGCTCATCGGCATCACCCTCCCCGGCGACGACAACTCAACAACGCGCAGCCTACTCGATGAGCTACGTGAACTGGTCACGACGCTCGGCATCGGCATTCAACACGAAGTGCAGCTGACGATCCGCAAGCCACAGGCCAAGTTTCTGACTGGCTCTGGTAAGGCCGAAGAATTGATCGCAGAAGCACAAGCGCATGATTGCGATGTGATCGTCTTTGATAACGAACTCTCCCCCGCACAGCAACGCAACTGGGAGAAAGCCGCTGAAGACAAAATCCTAGTCATCGACCGCCAAGAAGTGATTCTGGATATTTTCGGTAAACGCGCTCAAACCAAAGAAGCAGTCCTACAGGTCGAGCTAGCTCGCCTCGAATACAACTTACCGCGACTGAAAAGCGCATGGACTCACCTCAGCCGCCAACGCGGTGGTGGCTCGATGCAGCGCGATGCGGGTGAAACACAGTTTGAGTTAGACCAGCGTATGGTGCGCACACAGATCACTCGCGTGAAACGAGAACTCGAAGGAGTCATTCAACATCGCGAAGTGCAGCGTAAAAAACGCATGACCGTGCCAGTGCCGACCTGCGCCATTGTCGGCTATACCAATGCGGGCAAATCCTCCTTGCTCAATAAACTGACACATTCGGACATTCTAGTTGAAGACAAACTCTTCGCCACACTCGACCCGACTTCTCGTCGTTGCCCACTACCAAGTGGTCAGCCACTCGTCGTCACCGATACCGTCGGCTTTGTGCGTAACTTGCCGCACCGTCTGGTCGATGCATTTAAAGCCACTTTGGAAGAAGCGGTCGTCTCCAACTTTCTAATTCACGTGCTCGATGTGAACAGCCCGGACATTGAAGCACATGCCGAAACGACACTGTCCGTACTCAAAGGACTCGGAGCCGATGAAAAGAAGATCATCACGGTTTTTAATAAAGTAGATGACCTCTGGAGCGAGGACATTCGTCTCACCCTATCTTTTAGATACCCCGAGGCATTTTTTCTCAGTGCACATACCGGCGAAGGCATCCCAGCGCTGCTCGATAAAATGGAAGCGATCGTCGAAAGCGATTTCGCTCAACTGCGCTTACTCATCCCACATGATCGCTACGATCTAGTCGCGCGCCTACACCGTGAAGGTGGCGTGCGTAAGGAAGAAGCCAAAGATGACGGCACCTATATCGTCGGGTCAGTTCCGGAGCGACTGCTATCAGCGGTGCATCCCTTCCTGCTCAGTAACGACGAGTCTTAAGCTCCACCATCATCGACCATCTTTCGTAGGTCTTTGCAAAGGTCGGAATCCAATTTCGGAGAAATCTCCTTAAGCTCATCAGCGACGTCCAGAGCCTTCGACGGCCTAAAGACTCCCATGGCCAAGTGCGTCAACCAATGTAGCACATCCTCAGTCTGAGGATCATTCAAGAACATCAACTCACGACAGAGGTATGCCGAATCGTGCATACGCACCAGTAAACGTGGCTGACGACGCCCGAAATAATGAAGGCATTCAAATATCTCCGGCAGCAATTGAGTTTCCACAACAGCAGGCAACTCCATCCGCTTACCCATTAGTCGATTGCGACGGCGCCGACGCTCATGATACTCATGCACAGCCTGCAAGTCTCGCCGTGATAAACGGTTCAAACAAAAGGAAATCGCTTCGGGCAAATGAAAGCCACGGTGCCCCATGCGATATGGGAAATATTTGGTAAGCCCCTTCTCATCCCCATGCGCAAACACATTTTGAAGATTTTTGTAGGCACCACCAATCCAAGCCTTATCGGAGAGGCGATCCAAGAACTCCATCAAATCGACAAAGGTAATAATCTCCTCTGCGACACAAAGGTCACGTAGACTCTCATCCAAGTTGGCCAGGCGCACAGGATAGTCCTGATAGAGACCAAACTCTTCGACAAAACGCATACGCTGCGCATGTGCCTGATTATCAATCTCCTCAAAAGAACCGAGATCCTCACATTCTTCTTCAAATAGAAACGTAGTCTCGCAAATATCTAAGAGAAGTGAAGCAGACTTGAGGTCGAGATTCTCGACCTCAAGCAACTCCTCAAAGCTGAAATAGATATAACGTGCAACAATGTCCCCTTTGATTTTTCCACCAGGGCGTGACCAACGGCGTGTGCCTGTGTTTTTCGCTAAACAAGAAATACTCAGGTCCTCGAACGGAGAACCTTGAGCCCGAAAAGCAACCGTATCCCAACGAGCAGACAGCGCCTCTATGGTGCTTAGCCCCTTGGTATTCGGATTCTTGATATCACTCATTTGTATTTCACTCGATTTGAATCGGATACCGAAGCTACGAGGCACTTGCCATCGAAGAACTCCCCGGTGTGGCAGTCGCGGCATTCACATTATGTGCGAGAATTTCCTCCGCCAAATCATCATAGTCTTGTCCGACACCATCATGGGCCTCGCGGCTTTCGATTAAGCAAACCGGCAGACCAAGAGTCACGGCACGACGAACGATTGTCGCATCACGAATACAGGTGTTATAGATCTTCGCTTCATTCGAAACGAGACGCTGCTTCTTGAATTGATTCAAACGAAGCTGCATACGCATCTTCGGCACACCAATATCAACGTTCGCCTTAATGGAGTTAAAGACCACACCAGCGACACGAGCGAAGTTACCAATTTCCGGCGTGCGGAAACCAGCGGAACGACGATAGAAGAGCAACAGCTTCTCAATCATCAAAGTAAATCCGATCAGAGAGAGTGCATCCGGATTCGATGGAACATACAGCTCATCGGCACTGAAAATGCCGAGTTGCGATGCGTTCAAAATATTCGGAGGGCAATCGTAGACAATGAAATCATAATCCTTCTCAACCTCACGGATCTGTTCATTGAAGATCAGATAGTGCGGATTTTGTGGATTAATATTATACTCATTCTCAATATCGATGAGGTTGAACGTAGTCGGAAGCAGATCGAGACCGGGCAATTGTGCATTCCCCTGGTTATCGCGAATCACGTCCTTAACGATCAGATCTTTAATGCGATCTTCACCTGGCTCCAGAATCGAATAAACGGAACCACGCTTCTCCATGTTAATCCGGTTCCAACGCTCAATACGGAGCAGCCAGATACTGGAGTTAGACTGTGTATCCAAATCGCAGAGTAAGACGCGTTTGCCTTTCTGAGCGAGGCAGGATGCCACGTTGACGATTAGGGAGGTCTTACCGACACCACCCTTGTAATTAATAAAAGCTAGCTTTCTTGCCATACTGTTTTTCAGTTAAAATGTAACGGTTGAGCAGGATTTGCTTAAAATTGTTTTTCGAAGTCGTCGATAGTTGGTAATTCTTCCGAAAAACCAACTGAGAAATCTCCGAATTCCTGATCACCATCTGTGCCAGTGCGAAGCGCAGGCTCATCTTGATTTTCTAGAATCTTTTCAGAGAGTGCGCGGTCGATATAGATTTCAGCCCAATAACCATTCTCCACCTCATATTCATCAGGTATGAATCCGTATTTATCAAGAATCTCAAGAATGAGAGAGGAATCCGGCGTCGCGCTGAAGCCGCTCAACATGCCACGGTCTTCGTGCGACTGCACCACTTCATCAACGATAAATGGAGGCACGATACCGTCGTAAGATGGATGGATCGTGTGTTGCCCCGCCCAGACCTGCCAACGGTCACGATCCACCGAACGTTCGGTGCGTGACAGCGCTTCGAAGTAGTACACTTTGCGGCGAGTCAGACGACGCACAAGTGCACAAGCCTTCACATCGCCATGTTCGATCTCCAGCCAATCGCCGCGGCGAGGCTCCTCGATGGGATCACGAGTCTGAGAAATATCTTCCGGGGCTTCGATAAAATCCTTACCGCCGGTGAAGCAATACTTCACTTCGGTTTCGCCGTGACGAAAGACATCGAGCTGCCCCTTGCGGATAAGCTCTTCTTGAAATTTCTCCGCATCCTTACGAGAGGACGCCCACATGTATTTAGTGATTGAGGTGGTAACTTTGAATTTACGTTGCATGACAATGTTGGTTATGAATTCAGTTGAGATTTATAGAATCGAGATGAGGTAAATATCTTTCGCGAAATTAGCTAGCCACTTGTCCCTCGGCTTGAGTGGACTCAGCATCTTCTGACGCTTCCAAACCAGGCATCGCCTGAAGCATCGCGGAGGCAGATTCGAATCGATCTTCAGGATCATAAGCGAGGGCTTGCGCCATCCACTCATCCCACTGCGGACTGATTCCATTCACA
>Ga0209533_1004700_pt1 | contig 11771 bp, 13 predicted proteins | sample COG_04_FD_184748 | JGI IMG/M metagenome (GOLD analysis project Ga0209533, IMG submission 184748) | Pelagic Microbial community sample from North Sea - COGITO 998_met_04 (SPAdes) (version 2) | ecosystem: Environmental > Aquatic > Marine > Neritic zone/Coastal water | place: Helgoland, sampling... | reverse complement strand
AGCAAATGTAGACGTTGCGATGAGTCTGGTGCTGTCTCAACAAGGGGATCAACGGAGTGATGAATGGTTTGCAGAAAGACAGAATATGATCACAGCAAGTAACGCATGGAAGGTAATGGGCACCACGTCTAGTCGTAATTCTTTAGTGTGGGAGAAGATAGGAACTGCAAAGACTGGTAAGAGCGGTACAGGCAATATTGAATCTGCTACACATTGGGGAGAGAGATACGAACAAGTTGCTGTCCAACTATATGAGAGAGATACAGGGTGTGATGTAGAAATGGTGGGATGTATTAAACATCCATTATACTCGTTTATTGGTGCATCACCCGATGGTATTGTTCCTAAGCTCGGGCGAGGTCTTGAAATCAAGTGTGTTGTTAGTCGAGAGATAACAGGAATCCCAACACACCCTTATTGGGTGCAAATGCAATGGCAAGCAGAAGTTATGGGACTTGACGAGATTGACTTCCTTGAATGCAAATTTGAGGAGTATGACTCAGAAGAGTCCTTTTTGTCTGATGGTACTTTTCATACGACTGAAGATGGGAAGGCAAAGGGTATGATGCAACATTTTCATTCTAACGACGGTACCTATTATGTTTATGCACCTCTTGATCTCTCTGCAACGAACTATGAACAGTGGTGTATAGATACTGTTGACAATGAATGCAATGCAACTTGGGTTCAGACTAGATGGTGGAAAGCTGTATCGGTGTCTTGTGTTACTGTCAAGAGACAGTCTGAGTGGTTCGCGGAGATCCTACCAAGCGTCTCTTCTCTCTGGGATGATGTATTGTATGCTCGTAAGAATGGAGGAGATCAATATAAACCTGCTGTTAGGAATGTTCGGAAAGCTATACCCAAACCTACTATCGAGGTTGTGACTATACCCTTATATATACCAAGTGATGAAGAAGAAGTATGATAACGTGTTTAGAACAGTAGCTAGTATATTATCAATGGAATCAGGTGTCATGACAGTCACTAAACGAGATGGTTCGGTTGAACCTGTTAGATTTGATAAGATACTTGAGAGAATCCAGAGATTAGGTGAAGATCTTATGGTGAATTACCATGAATTATCCCGGAAGATTATTGATCAGTTGCACGATGGTATTTCTACATCTAAACTCGATGATCTTACTGCTGAACAATGTGCGATGCAAAACACAGACCATCCAGATTATGGAATTATGGCTGGGCGTCTGGTCGTCTCGAATCACCAAAAAGAGACATCTGCATGTTTCAGTGATGCTGTGACATCACTGTCACGATCAACCGATGCCAAAGGGGCGTCATATTCTGTTGTGGCAAGTTGGTATGTGAAACTCGTCGAGAAACACGCAGACATCTATAATGCTATGGTAATTCATGATCGCGATTATCTAATCAGCTACTTTGGATTTAAGACACTACTGAAGAGTTACCTGTTACGAATACGAAATGTAGGTAAGACTGTTGTGGTAGAGAGACCACAATATATGTGGCTCCGGGTAGCCATCCATCTTCATAAAGATGATTTTGATGCGGTGAAAGAAACATATGAACTTATGTCTACATTGCATTATACACACGCAACACCAACACTTTTTAATTCGGCCACACCTCATCCTCAGTTGAGTTCTTGTTACTTGCTTGCAATGAAGGATGACAGTATTGAGGGTATATTTGATACATTAAAGGAGTCAGCCTTGATATCGAAATGGGCTGGAGGACAAGGGATGCATATCCATAATATTCGTGGTTCTTATTCCCATATTAAGGGCACCAATGGTGAGAGCAATGGAATCGTACCGATGCTGAGAGTCTTTAATAATGCAGTGAGATATGTGGACCAAGGGGGTGGAAAAAGACCAGGTGCGTTGGCAATTTATCTCTCACCAGACCACTACGATATTATGTCGTGGCTTGACTTGAGGAAAAACCATGGGAGTGAGGAAGAACGAGCCCGAGATCTATTTTATGGTTTATGGATTCCAGATCTATTCATGGAGAGAGTGGCATCTGGGGGGTCATGGACTGTTATGTGTCCAAATACCTGTCCAGGATTGGCAGATGTATGTGGTGAGGCATATAAGCAGCTATATGAAGAATATGAAGAGGATGTTGAGCAAGGGAAACGGTATGGAAAAAAACTCAAAGCCCGTGATGTCTGGTTCAAAGTACTAGATAGCCAAATAGAGACCGGTACACCATATATGTTATACAAGGATGCGTGCAACTTGAAGTCCAATCAGCAAAACCTCGGTGCAATAAAGTCCAGTAATCTTTGCACTGAGATTATAGAGTACTCTGATGAGAATGAGACTGCTGTTTGTAACCTGGCTAGTATATCTCTATCAAAGTTTGCTTCATTAGAAGAGTTTGACTTTGTGGGACTTCATAGGACAGCGAAATTGGCAGCTAAGAACCTAGACCGAGTGATTGATATCAACTTTTATCCTGTTGAAGAGACAGAGAGAAGTAATATCCGACACCGACCTGTTGGACTTGGTGTACAAGGATTGGCAGACGCATTCATGATAATGAAATACCCCTTTGAATCGTCAGAAGCATCACAACTGAATAAGGATATATTCGAAACAATCTATCATGCTGCAATTGAAGCAAGCTGGGAACTTGCAGTAGCACGCAAGAATTTAATTCTACCGCATCTTCCACAAAAACGTCTTCATCCGGAGAATTCAACAACTACAGTTGATCGCATCAGAGAGAATTGTAACATATCCTACATTATTGAAGAGATTGAAAAACTAGATGCTGACAGATGTGGAGCATACAGTTCATTCATCGGATCACCAGCTTCAGACGGCAAACTACAATTTGATCTCTGGGGGGTTGAACCTTCTACAAGATACGATTGGTCCCTCCTGAAACAGCGTGTTCAAGAAGACGGAATTAGGAACTCACTTTCGGTAGCACCTATGCCTACAGCAAGCACTGCACAGATCTTGGGGAATAATGAAGCTTTTGAACCTGTGACATCGAATATGTATGTACGACGGGTAGGGTCTGGAGATTTTCCCATGATCAATAAGTATCTACTGTCTGATTTGATATCAATCGGAAAGTGGAATAAAGAAACAAAGGGTGAAATCCTTCGCAACCATGGTAGTGTACAGTCCCTTGATATCCCCACCGACATGAAGGAGCTTTATAAGACTGCTTGGGAAATAAAAATGAAGAGCTTGATCGGTCTCTCTGTAGACCGTGCTCCATATATTTGCCAGAGTCAAAGTCTCAATCTCTGGATGGAAGAGCCGACGTATGCTCAGTTGACTGCGATGCACATGCATTCGTGGCGGTCGGGATTGAAAACGGGCATGTACTATCTGCGGACCAAGGCAAAGGCATCACCGCAGCAGTTTACTGTTGAACCGGTGATGGAACCTGACTGTGAAATGTGCTCGGCTTAGAGCTTCTCTTGAATTCCTAGTTCTTGAGGAAGGATGTCGATATTTAAGGCAAGCCTCAAATAACAACGTAAAGTTACTGCAGTATCCATGTGTGCATCATGAAGTCCGGATACATCTGCTCCGAACAGCTTCTGATAAAGCTCGGATAGAGTCGGATATTTGATGTAGGACTTTCCTGAGTGTTTATTGTGTGCTATAATATTGCATAAAGCCTTAGAAGACTTCATAGTGCAGTACTTCTCCATCCTTGGTTTTCTCAATATATTGAGAAGTCCATGTCTCTCCAGCTCTTTTGCCACAACCTTGGTATCATACTCCAGGTTGTGACAGACTAATACGTCAACATTGTCGATTTCCAATGCAAGAAGTGTTAGTGCATCTTTAGGAGGAATTCCTTCCTGTTGAGCACGTTCATTGGTTATTCCATGTATTGCCGTACTGACTGGTGGTATAACCACTGTTGGTTTTACAATAATGTTGGTTGATTTTTTGTCATGTGTTTTCGTATTATAGGTCCGCATTGATATTTGTACAATGTGAGGATATTCTCCACCTGGTGTTCGGGGTAATAAGCCAGTCGTTTCTGTATCAAGAACAAGGACTATCATATACCTTTCATTTGAAGGAAGCTTTATTCCGTTTTGAACTGATGTCTGGTATAGTGGTGGAAAATTGATACACCTATCAGGATCTACTCAATCTCATAATCAACATGCTCTCCAATATGTCTATCTTCGTGCTTAACGCGACCACTGCTTCATGCACAGCTGTTGTACCATCATACAATATGCCAAAACAAGGTACTACTCACACTGACATTACTGATTCAACGGATGAATCATGGACTGTTGTATACATGACTATACTGTTCATCAGCATTGCAAACATCATCTATAATATCCGCAAAATTCACCCTCATAGGAAAGCCTTCACCAATGCACGTGATATGCTGGCTGATCATGGACTAGTCACCGCTCGTCTATTCATCGAGACATCAACAGGTCGAGTAACGAGTACTCATTCCGGAGGTGCATGTGAAAGTTTTGATATTGTGTTTGGTAGCGGGGCGTCCCTCGACAACAAACAGAAAGGCATTAATGATCAATGGAATTTCCTTGACCATAAGAAAGTCAGCGAAATTACTGTCCCTTTTACACGCGATGCTGTAATCGCATACAACACTCTGTGGCAGACACTGTATTCTGATACGAGTGATGTTCCACAGTTCCATATTGCTGATCCTAAGTCATTTGCAACTACGCACAAGGCTCTTGAGAAATTCCTCATTGCTAATCCACGTCCATCTTCTGCAGTTATCAGATTGGCTATTACTGAATACATTGGTCGGTTGATTCTTGCTGTTGAGATGCACATTGGGTCTTCTGTGGCTATGAAGATTCATTCAGCTATTTGGCCAGATACCAAATATTACGGAAGTACGCAGGATCACTCACTGGTGCATGATAATAGTGGCCCATTTTACACAGCATGTCTGAAGAATATCTTCACAAAGCCAGCTGTACTCCTTCGGGACTTCAGTTCATTGATTGGTTGGCAGCCGATGGGTGGATTCGTCGTGGATGCAACCAGTCCATACGTGACACAAACTGGTGTGTGCGGGGCTGTGAAACAGGCAATTCCGATGTCAGGTACAGGAGTTCTGTCGCTGGCCGAAGGTCTTGCTGCTGAGTGGCTGAATCACTCAGATAGTGAATACTTCTGTAGTAACCCGAATACATCGGTTGCATCACCGTGTAGTGTACATTGGAATGCCATGGATGGCAACCAAGGATGGGGTGTGACCGGTGTAGAAGCTCACTGGGTGGCTGGTGAACTCGCTGGGGAACTTCGCTCCCAGTTTGACAATCCTGATTCTGAAAAAGCCACTGTTACGATCGATACCTATTTGCGTGCACTCAAGGATGCGTATGTGATCACACTGCATCTAAAGCATCAGTTGACTGAGATGACAACGGTCATCAGGTATGGTCAAGTACACTTTGATAGCACAATGGTAAATGCACGGAAGTATGTCATGCCTGCTATCATCGCTATGATGAACAAGTATGATCTGCATGCGATTGGTGGTGACACAAATGTTACTGCTTCAAAGGATGAAAACCACAACACATCTGAGGATATTGCTAATGGTCTCCGCCGGATAGTCACGACAGCCACTACATACCCCTATGCTATCGAGAAGACTCGTCTCCCGGGTGACCTCCTTATGAACTCACAGACACTAACAAAGTACGGGACAACCTGTGAACATGACGGCATGATTGCAGTCACAGCTTAAATACCTTATATCAATAGACCTCTAATAATATACTCTCTATTTTCTCTTGCATTGGAGATCTAGACGATATTATTACCAGTAGGATCGGGACACTCGGTACTAGATAAGTAGCCCGCTATTTTTTTGCAATCTGTGCCTGTTGAAAAAGGGCGAGGATGACTTTGTTCTTTTTCAGTTGTTGTAGGATAAAGCCAATATGATGTACTCACAGGTAATTTTTGATCAATACCTTCAATTGAAGGTGCTAACAGAACCAATCCTATTGCAGCAAGCAATAATAATATCAGAAGGAAATCTACTTTCATTGTTCTATATGTAGTTTAAAACTGGAAGATTGTATAACTCAAATAGCTTTAGAGATCGTCGCCTAAACTCTAGACGATTTTTACCATGCTAGTATATAGAATGAACACAGCAACGATGGTAGTACTCAGCTTGATAGCAATCTACATGCTTGTCGATATACTTGCACCCTCACGAGAGGGTATGAGGAATGGTGTTCGTCGGAATGATATTCCTGAAGATCAAGAGGACCTTTACATTCTCAAATCAGAGATTGTTCCACCTGTTTGCCCTGTATGTCCGTCTGTTGAAGTCTGTCCAAAGATTCAGAAGAAGTGTCGCCCGTGCCCTCCTTGTGGAAGGTGTCCAGAGCCATCATTTGAGTGCAAGAAAGTTCCCAACTACAATGCTCCGAGTAATCAGTTCCTTCCAGGGTTCTATGGTAATGCATCAATATCAGGTAGTGCGTCGCCTATAGGAGGGTCGGCCAGCTCCAGTCAGCCAATGCCGGTTCTGAATAGCTTTGCTGATTTCTAGATTTTGCAACGCTCGTCTATGCTCATTGTGGCACATTCATCATCATGAGGAACGATCTTTAAAACGCACTTTGTCTTCTTTCGTCCTTTCATAGCTTTTGTACATCCGGCTTCCTTAGTTGGAATTGGTTTCCCACATCTTGCACGAAAATGTTCATAGCGTTCTCTCACAGAATTGTAGTCTAACCCAGACTGTTTTCCAAGCATGCTATTAATATGTTCGTGCAACCTGTACATCCAATGAGAGAATGTGTCACGCGAAGTCAAGTCCTTATTACGCAAAGGGACTACTTTGAGGTTACCGATTAGGTTTTCTCTGCACTTCCCGCACGGCAGAATATGTTTCAAGCTATCTATAAAGACTCTATAGTTGTCTTTATCGCGTTCAGTAGGTTTGATAGGATAGTTGAAACTGATCGTGTGTAAAACATGCCACATTGGCGGACCCCATATCGATGTCATCATGCCATTCTGACTGTTGTATACTTTCCTAGTATATTTTGGCCTTTTCTTGCTAGTTTTCTTCCGTCGGGTCTGTCTAGGCATTTACTCTACAATGAGAAAGCCTTCTTTCCCACATATTGTTTGATTGTGGCATCTGTGACAGCATTTGCAACCGGGATGTTAACATTATAGACAACATTCCAATACGTCCTGTACAATGTTGCGTCATCACATGGTACTAACGGAATATTCACTATACTACGATGTACTGTTGTTGTTATCATCAGTAACATTACATCATTCGGTACGTTTAAGCAGCAATCAAATAGTCTAATCAATCATCACAGTATGATCTATGATCTTCTCAAGAGTATCCGCAATGCTATTTTAAGTAAATGGGCATTGTACGCAGCGATCACCGTTATCACACTAGGTGTCGTAGCAGTCTATGTTAATAACAAATTCATCATGCCGAGTATTAAACCAACATACTCAGAAAACAATGAATTTGTCTCTAGCGACAAGAGCAATAAACCATATGCAACACTTACAATGTTTTATGCTTCATGGTGTCCATATAGTAAGGGTGCTCTTGAGGCATGGTTTCCACTAAAAGAAGAGCTTAACTCCACTTATGTAAACGGTATTGAAATACAGATGAGTGAGGTGGACTGTGAAGATGAACCAGGTGCTGCAGATTCTAACAACATCGAAGAATATCCAACAATCATTATTGTCTATAATGGCTCAACGTATGTATTTGATGGCAAACCAAACGCCGAAAATATTCAGGCGTTTGTAGATAAGACTCTAGGTTAAAGGGAGATCATATATACATTAATCAATAGAACCTCAACTATTTGGATTATCTGGAACATATTATGTTTGTTTGAAACTTTACCCATGTCAGCACCCATTCCCGACTGTATGAGCATGCTCTTTAAAAACCACCACATCCAATTGTGTGTTCTGCGGTCTTCAAGATGTAGCCATGGATCTGGATCCATAATGGGTATCAATATATGATCTGATAGAGTTCTCCCTTCCTTCTCTACTTGCGTTACAAGTTTTCTCCCACGTAGATCATTCTTTATGAATTCCATTACATCAACTGACATAGTGTCATTTTTTCTGGAGGACTGTATAGCCTTTACAATGAGACCTCTGGTTACTGCCTGATTTATATAATAGTATATTGTAGCAAAAACTGCTCCCATAAAAATATTAGTAATAACCAATCTTTCTGCAATGGTAGCCCATTTACCAATTATATACCTCATTAGTCATTCACCAGACTTTTTCCAAAGTTAACAAGTTCACGCCGCACCTCCTGATCTTCAATTGCAGTTATGATAGTGGCTATGCGATTAGTGTCACCGCGTGATGGAATATGCATTATAATAACACCTTCATGTGTTTCTTCGGGAGGGTAAGATACAATCGCCATAACATTAAGCACCCAGTCCTGGAGGTACTCAATCATAGTATTTTCCTCTCCATTAGGGGAGGGAATAGGGAGATCACCTGAATCTACAGTTATTCCATATATCGACTGAGGCGCTGGGTGATCACGCATGCACTCGGGTAGAGGGAAATTCCGCCTAATACCACCGTCAACAAACGTGCGACCATTCCAGTATGCCGGTTCAAATAGACCCGGAAAGGCACCACTCATGTGTGCTGCTTTCCAAACAGGAATGTCTGGCGTATCCTGCCAATTCAAGTCAACAAGTTCTAGTCTATCTACTGCTACTGTGAATGCATGAAGCTCAATTCCCGAGTATGAATGTAGCTCGCCTAATGTCATGTCGACACTCTTGTCTGCGGATAGTAATACATTCTTGAACAAGTCTCTAAAAAATAGCCCCGAGAGAAGACCCTTTCTAGGGTAACCTCTATCTACTTGACATGCATTCTTGAGATCTTTGTATAGAGGTCTATGAACTAGATAATCACCTATTCTCTCTGGTGACATTCCTAGACAGAGAAACGCAGCGACCGTAACACCAATTGAAGTTGCATATACACTTTCGATATTCTTCATCACAAGAGAACCGTTCTCTTCTAATGATGAGAGAACTCCTATTTCTACTAAACCATTCTCAAGTCCACCACTAAGTACTAGATGTTGCATAAGTGTAGTATTTTGTAGGTTCAAATTTCTAGCTCCTTATTAATGGAACCCAATAGTGGACTTGAACGACAACCTGAGAAGCTATCTCTTGATAGTCTCTATGATTCTGAACTAGCTTCTCTCGAATGTCAGGAACTGGTCTATCAACAGATCCTCAGTCGAGTCCATAAGCGGATCCGACTTGCTTCGAGAAACTGGAAAAATGGTCGGTATTGTTTCTATTTGATACCGGAAATGGTAATAGGTATACCTCGTTACAACGTAACCGACTGTACAAAGTATTTGATTACTACACTCAGGAAGAACGGATTTATTGTGTCATATACCTATCCGAATCTCTTATTTGTCTCATGGGAACACTATTTGCATGTTAAAGAACGCGAGAAAATTAAACAAGCTACCGGAAAGCGTGTTAATGGATTTGGAGAGGTTATACAACCAAAAGGGACAAAACCTGAAGGGGGGGGAGATAATAGCACTAAACGTGACCCTCCTAAGAATGTTTACGATATAGATATGCTATTCTCCTCCAAAAAACACTTATAAGGGAAAATTGATCCTGATTTGGACCAGGATAAAAGTAGCATTATCATGCTCACTCTTACCTTCATCGCATCCTCAATCATTGCATCGGCTCTCGGAGCACCCACTACCCGACACACCCCTGTATACCCAATCAACTACTGTGAATTCTTTCAACCATCACCACCATCATCAACACCACAAACACGCATCGGTGGATGTATGGGTACGCAGTACGGATGCTGTGGCTTTCCGATCGATGAACAGTCGCAACTGTTCCCTGGTTCATGTATGCAACAAAACTGCACGGCCTGCGAACATGCTGTTTCCTGCTTTGAGGGCTCATCTCAGAGTGCTCTAAATGCTACGGAGACTGTCCTTGAATACGTACAGTCTATGTGTCGTGGTCTCAGTGGACCCTCCGCTGTTCAATGTGTGGAAATGACCGCATTTGGTATTGAAGCTATCGGCTATATTGAGCAGGGGATGAATACATCTAATGTATGTCATAGAATGGGTTACTGTAGATCAGCTGTCGCAGCAAGCATGCTTAGGGCAACAACACGCACAGGATAAACGTCCAACTATACATCCGATAACCGTAATAAATGCCGCCCACACAAGTACTTCCGCCCCTATCGAGTTTGAGTTTAGTTCCCAATCCATTCATTTCTCTTTTCTCTTGCCTACAGACCTCTTCCGACATAACATATTTGCTATGTTATGTCAACTACGTTTCTTACATATTATGGTTCCTAGACGAATGCATATGGAAGGACCTCACCGCCGTATGGCTTTGGACGAAGTGGATCGGTTAGAGCCGTAGCACCACTTGCTCCTTCACCAACCTGCAGTGCGTGCATTCCAGGAGACGAGAGTTCGTGTGCTGCTGTTGGTGGGGATCCCTGATTTCCTGGTCCACCTGGGACTATTGAACCCCAATGACCGGATACGTCAGGACTAGCACTACTGCTAGAGTCTAATGAAAAAGGACTCAATGGAGAAAGACCTCCCCCACGGCGACCGCGGGTTCTATGTCGCCTTCTACCACCTGTTACAGTATCAGGATGTCTAGAACATGATGAACCGCCACGACGTCCCCGACCTCCACGACGCCTAGTATTTTTATACTTCCGACAGTAGCCTTTCGACCTTTTAGACTTCTTTACTATGCCACACCCAGGAGCAGCAGTACACCTACTGAGCGACTTTTTGTGGCAATGAGAAGCTCGACGATGCCGACGGTACGACTTAGCCGCAGTCTTAGTTATTTTGCCTCCAGTGCGTTTTCTACTTCTAAATCCAGCCATCTGTTATAACCTATTCTGAGAAAAAACAGTTAGCTGAGTTAGTTGGATGATGACCGCGGTTTGAAATTTCATTGTTTTTATCGGAGATTACTCAGCTGCTAGTTGTTTCATAAGGTTCTCATTACGTCTTTTCGCAGTCTCTGCGTACTGATACTCAATAATAGCATCAAGGAGATTGACCCCCTTCTGGTAGTTCTTCTCACAATCTTGGTACAATGCAACAATTCCTTTACGAGTCATAGTTATTGCATCATCTAACAATGCATATGTCATAGATGGATTGATTCTACGAACTGTACTCCCTTGTTCATTGGTTGTACTGAAGACTCTGTTCAGGATATTTAAAAGGGCAGTCTCTTGTGCTTCTGCAGCGGACATCATTGCAGCGATATGTTTTGCATATGCTGAATAGACCTGGGTCTTAATATTCCCAACATATGTCTTTCGGTAAACACCTGTGCTTGGGTCGCGACTACCTCCTCGTTTACTCCTAGTGTTCCTTGATTTTCTTCGCCCACCTTTTCTAGTAAGCTTATTTTTTCGCCGTCTCACTCCACCCTGTTGTTGTGATGATAATTGTCTCCATGGGATTGTAGGCATAGGTAGTGTAATTTGTAATGACCCATCCGGTGCAGTCTTCGATGGACTAAAACTATCTTTCGGTTTATCTTGGTCGCACATAGAACTCCTCCAAAGCTCAGCAAGTGGTATCTGACTAAATCTCTTAATCTTTCCCGAATAAGTGGGATCGCTTGCGAGAGAGCGTCCGGTGAATACCTCCCACATAACAGCAACATCCTGTTGGTATGCTACCTTGGACTCAGG
>Ga0209533_1004695_pt1 | contig 11782 bp, 7 predicted proteins | sample COG_04_FD_184748 | JGI IMG/M metagenome (GOLD analysis project Ga0209533, IMG submission 184748) | Pelagic Microbial community sample from North Sea - COGITO 998_met_04 (SPAdes) (version 2) | ecosystem: Environmental > Aquatic > Marine > Neritic zone/Coastal water | place: Helgoland, sampling... | reverse complement strand
AGTAATTTTTTTATCTAAATCATTTAATAAAGGGAGTACCAGATGTGTGGTCTAGTAGGTATTATTTCACCGTACTTAAAAATTAATACAGATTTATTAACTACAATTAGAGATAGACTGACTCATCGTGGTCCAGATAGCGCCGGTTTATGGTTTAACGACAAAAAAACTGTTGGTTTTGGACACAGAAGACTTTCAATTATAGATAAAGATGTTTTAGCAAATCAACCAATGGTAAGTGAGGATGGTGAGTTAACTCTTGTCTTTAATGGTGAAATTTATAATTATATTGAAATAAAAAAAGAGCTTACCAGCCTAGGCCATTCTTTCATGACAAGCAGTGATACAGAGGTTTTAATTCATGCTTATAGGCAATGGGGTGAGTTAGCAATTCCCCGCTTCAATGGAATGTTTGCATTTTTACTGTGGGATAATAGAAAAAAAAGAATGTTGGTTGCTCGTGATAGATTTGGAGAAAAACCTTTATTTATTGCAAAAGGTAAATTAAAAACTATTGCTTTTGCCTCTGAGATTAAAGCACTTCTCGTTCATCCCTTAATTAAGTGTAGTAAAAATGAAAGGGCATTAGAGGTATTTTCTTCTGGTCAATGGTATGAAAATGATGAATTAACATTCTTTGAAGATGTAGAACGATTTCCAATAGCTCATGCTGCTTGGTTTGATGAAAGTGGAGTTGAGTTAAGAAGGTGGCGTTACTGGAAACCAGATTACACTGTTAATTACGATATAAAACCATCCGAGGCAGTTAATAGATTTTCTGAGTTGATGGATCGAAGTATAGATATTAGATTAAGAGCAGATGTTCCAATTGGGTCTAGCCTTTCTGGAGGCTTGGATTCATCTCTTATTGTCGGGTTTCTTTCTCAAAAGAAGAAAGAATTAAATTTTAGTCAAAACACATTTTCTGCCATATTTCCAGAAGATCCTACAATGTCCGAACATGAAGAAATTAAAGCAGTTGTTTCACATACAGGTGTGAAGTCATTTTTGGTAACCCCAAACCCAAAATTATTAGCTGATGAGTCATCATTACTTCATTGGCATCAGGAAGAACCCTTTTTATCAGCTTCTATATATCTTCAGTGGTGTGTGGCAAGACTTGCTAAAAAGAATAACACTACAGTCCTTATGGATGGGCAAGGTGCTGATGAACTTCTTGCAGGCTATCAGTTTTATTATCAGCAAAGACAAAATGATCTTCTGGCTCAAGGTAGGTCTGAGTTAGCTCTTCGTGAGACCAGGAAATTTAATAGACGCTTAGATGTAGCAAGTGATGGCTATAAAAATTCAGCTAGACGTTTTAATGCTAATGTAGCTCTTTCTGAGGAAGAGATTAAGGCAAATCCTTTATTTAGAAAAGAGAATATTTACCCTAATCTTTACGCACCAAATAGTTCTTTACGTAATACATTAAAACAAGCACTTAATAGCAATTGCTTACCAATGTTGCTCAGATATGCTGATAGAAATTCAATGGCATTTTCAAGAGAGGTAAGGCTACCATTCTTAGATCATGATCTTGTTGATTTCTGCACCTCCTTGCCTGATGATTATTACATTAGAAATGGTTGGCAGAAATGGATTTTACGTGAGAGTGCAAAAAAACTTATTCCAAAAAAAATAAAGTGGCGTGCAGATAAAGTTGGATATGCAGCTCCACTGGATCTTTGGCTTAGGAATGAATTATATGAATGGGCTGGAGATCGTATTTTTGATAGTTCATTAGCACATATGCCAGGATATGATCGAAATGAAATCTCTAGATTATGGACAGAGCATTGTAAAGAAGGTAAAAACCATTCATGGGCATTATGGAAATGGATTAGCCTTTCGGAGTGGTTAAATAATTTTAAAAGAGGATATTGGAGGACAGGCTTCAATTAGGAGGTCCTGGCTGATGAAAAAAGTAAGAAATAAAATTTATAAAGTAATTTGCTGAAAAAATAAACGATATTTTCTTGGTACTTTAATTTAAAAAATATTATCTTAAATTTGTAATTTAAAAGGATATTTATATGTGTGGTTTAGTTGCGGTAATCCGTAAATCAAAGACGTCAAATGATGAGCTTTCTAATATTGTTAAGTTGGGTTTAGATCAAATTAGGCACCGTGGTCCAGATGGAAGCAATATATGGATTAATGAAGCATCAAATGTAGGTCTTGGTCATGTTCGGCTAGCAATTGTTGGTATTGAATCTGGATCTCAACCTATGTCTTTAGTTGATGGAACAACAATTGCATTCAATGGTGAGATATATAATTACATTGAATTACGTGAAGAATTAGGTATCAATAAATTTAAAACAACATCAGATACTGAAGTAATACTTCATGCTTATAAAAAATGGGGTTCTGATTGTGTTGATCATTTACGAGGAATGTTTTCCTTTGTAATTTGGGATGCACAAAAAAAGAAGACTTTTTTTGCTAGAGATAGATTTGGTATAAAACCTCTTTATTATTTTAGTGCGAAAAATGAATCTATTTATTTTGCATCTGAAGTTAAAGCTTTGCTTCCTTTTATGGATTCAAGAAAAATTGATAAAAACGCTTTAAGTGATTATTTCAGTTTTCAGTTCACAATAGGTGAGAACACATTATTAGAAAATGTTAAACAAATAATGCCTGGACACATTGGGTGGATTGATAATAGTAACAAGGTTCAAATTAAGAAATATTGGGATGTGCAGTATGATCTAGATTTCGACCACTCTGAAGAATACTTTGTCGATGGCATAAAAAATTTAATTGAAGAATCTACTCGTCTTCATATGCGGGCAGATGTTGAGATAGGAGCATATGTAAGTGGAGGTCTTGACTCAAGCTTGCTTGCTCAGCTTGGTAGTTCTTTTAGATCAAATAAAAATACTTCTTTTAAAATTTTTCATGGAAAATTTAATGAAGGTGAAAAGTTTGATGAATCTAAGTTTGCAAAAGACTTAGCAGATGAGAATTCAATGGACTTACACTTAACAAATATTACTGAACAGGATTTTGCTGATTCAATTTCTAATGTCATTTATCATCTCGATACACCAGTAGCAGGTCCTGGATCATTTCCTCAGTACATGGTTTCAAAAGAAGCTAGTAAAAATCTCAAGGTTGTTTTTGGCGGTCAGGGAGGAGATGAAATTTTTGGTGGATATAGCAGATATCTAATTGCTTATTTTGAAAAATGCATACAAGGAGGTATTGAAGGAACTCTTAATGATGGCAATTTCATAGTTAGCTATGAGTCTATTTTACCAAATCTAGAGGCACTTAAACCCTATAAACCGCTTATTAAGGAGTTTTGGTCAAAAGGTTTATTTGATAGTAATGTGAAAAGATATTTTAGGTTAATTAACAGAGCAAACACTATTCAACCTATTCTTAATAAAGGCATTATTAATTATGAAGATGCTTTTTCAAAGTTTCAAAATATATTTCTAAGTAAAAATGTTACTAAGGAGTCTTATTTTGACCAAATGACTCATTTTGATTTCAAAACTCTGCTTCCATCTCTTCTTCAAGTTGAAGATAGAATGAGTATGGCACATGGTCTTGAATCTCGTGTTCCTTTTCTTGATCATCCATTAGTTGAATTTGCTGCGACAATACCGGCAAATATAAAATTTAAGAATGGTGAGTTAAAAAGGCTTTTAAAAAATACTTTTTCATCTTCAATACCAAGTTCCATTAAAAATAGAAAGGATAAGATGGGTTTCCCTGTGCCACTTAATAAATGGTTGAAAGATGGTGGAGTTGCAAGAGACTTTATTAGTGATGTTCTTGGATCAAAAAAGGCTCGAAGTAGAGATTACCTTGATAGTAGCTTTTCTATTGACTCTGTCCTTGGAACAGACAGTATTTATGGTCGTAATTTATGGGCTCTCTTGAGTTTAGAATTATGGCAAAATAAATTTGTCGATGTGTAATTTATGAAAATGTTACAAATAAAATTATAAAAAAATGGTAGCTTCAAAAAAATTAACTCTAGTTGCAGATAGTATCTATTATGGTATAGGTCAAGCAGCGCAAAGAGCAATAGCGTTAATTGCCTTACCCTTTTTTCTAAAGTTTATTGATCCATCTGATTATGGTGTTGTAGGATTACTTGTAAGTTTAAGTGTTTTTGTATTGCCTGTTTTTTCAGTTGGGCTTACATCTTCAATTGGGGTTTGTTATTTTAATGAAAAAATAAATTATCGTGAAAATGTGATTAGCTCTGCCATCTTACTTTCAATGATAAGTGCCAGTATATTAATTTTATTAACTATTTTTTTTATTAACGAAATAACGGAATTGTTATTTTTAGATTACAAATATAAATCTTATACACTAGTTGCATTAATAACTATTGCGTTTAGTATCCTATGTATACCAGCTCAGCTGCAACAACAATTCACAAAGCAATCAGCCACTTTTCTAAATTATTCACTTAAATCGGCATTTATTTCATTATTATTCAGTTTTATTTTTATAGTTTTTTTAAATCAAGGAGCTCTTGGTTTACTCATTGGATCTCTTGTTGGGCAAATAGCTCTATGGTTTATGCTTTTTTTCAAAAGCTATAAAACATTTTGTTTAATTAAGATAAAAAGTTTTATTAATATTAAGGATTTGATGAAATTTGGTATACCAATGATACCAAGCTTCTTCTTGTTGTTTATAATTCAAAATTCAATGAGATGGTCGCTTCAATCAATGGACAGTCTTAGTGCAGTAGGAATTTTTTCTCTAGGCGCTAGTATTGGCGCTATTTTTAATATTATAGCTTCAGGTATAACAGCTGCATGGTTACCTTATGCTTTAGGCCAAGAAGCAAAATGGTCTGAGTTAAGGTTTAATTTTGGAAATAACCTTAAGATTTATTTTATGTTTGGTAGTTTTCTTGTAGCTCTATTCTTTATTTTCGCACAACCTATTTTAAAAATTATTGCTCCTAACTTTTATTTTGAGGCCTGGGAAGTGGTTGGATTGGTAGCTGCATCTCATTTTTTTATATCTATATGGAATATGACTTTGCCACCTTTGTATATGGAAAAACGCATTAGGCTAATTATGTTAGCTCAATTATTTGCAGCAGCTATTACAATCTTATCAATATATTTGCTATCAGACTACGGAGTTTTAGGAGCAGGGCTGACATCAGTAATTGGAAGCATTAGCTTACTTCTTGCGCAAAATTTCATTAATTATAATATGCTGAAGACGTTACCTATCCCATTTAAATACAGTGAATATGTTAATACATTTATTGTTATATCTTTAATTTCTATTTTGTCTTTTGCTTTAAGCATTGAAAGAGTTATTGAATTTTATATTGGCATATCATTTTTATTAATTTTTTTATTGATATATTTTTTCCAATTTAATAAAAAAAATTTCAAGCAAATAAAATTCTTCTTAAATGAACAAAAATCATTATTTACAAATAAGCAATTAAATAAAACCAATAGCTCAAACAAAAATTTAAAAGATAAAAATTTTCTTATTCTGTACGATGAATTTTCAACACATACTGACACAGTATATGAACATCTAGATTCTTTTAGAAAATATTCAAAATTTAAAATTCATTATCTACATGCAAAAAATTGTTCACCCAGAATTCATTGGGAATTCTATGATGGTTTAATAATTCATTATTCACTTAGGGTGGCTCATAAAGGAATAACTAAAAAATTATATAGTCAAATTAAAGAATTTCCTGGACTTAAAATTATGTTTGTCCAGGATGAGTATGAGAATACAAATGTAGTTATTGATGCTGTTAATAAATTAAAAATTAATTTTTTATACACATGTGTTCCAAAAAAATATATTAGAAATATCTATCCTAAGGATGAATTATTAAATACAGTTTTTGTCCCAACCCTCACTGGTTACACAAAAGAAATTAAAGAATTAGCTAAAATTTCTTTGACTCCAATTAAATCTAGAAAAAATGTTATTGGCTACAGAGGGAACGACCTGCCTTTTTATTATGGCGATCTTGGACAAGAAAAAAAATTAATTGCCATACTTGTAAAAGAAGAATGTCTAAAGAGGAGTGTTAATTTTGATATTGCTTATGACACATTTAGTCGAATTTATGGTAAAAATTGGACTGAATTTCTTCAAAATTCTAAAGCTACACTTGGCACAGAAAGTGGGTCAAACATTTTTGATTTTGATGGATCAATAAAAAGAAAATTTCTACAGTATAAAAAAAAATATCCAAATGCAACCTACAATGAAACAAAATCTAAAATTTCTGTAGATTTTCGTGAGGATGTTATTATGAATCAAATATCACCTAGAATTTTTGAAGCAATAATGAACAAAACAGCCTTAGTTTTATTTGAAGGTGCATACTCAAATATCTTAATACCTAATCGCCATTATATTTTACTAAGAAAAGATTTATCAAATGTAAACGATGTATTCAAGAAGTTATCAAGTGATAAATATTTACAGAAGCTCGTAGATAGGACATTTATTGATATATTAGGTGAAAATAAATATTCATATAAGAAATTTATAAATAATTTTGATAAGACTATATTTTCTATAAAAACTTTTAATAATATTACTAAAAATTATTTAAATGAGGATAGTTCTTTGTATCTTGATTTAATTTATTTCTCTTCTAAAAAGCCTACTAACGTTCCTAATAAAATTCCAATTATTCACATATCAAATAAATATATTTCTTTTATTTTTAATAAAAGTAAGATTTTTTTCCCCGATGAATTTAAGATAATTGTTAAAAAATTAATATTAAAGATTCACTCCACTTACTCCTAGTATGAATATTTTATTTTTATGTAATCGTCCATCAGAAAATTCACAGGCCTCTACGGTTACTGATTATTTAAATGCATTAAAAAAATATTCAGTACATAAAGTCTATGAAATACCAATGCTTCATCATTTTCCCTCAAAAATTGATCTAGAAAAATTTGATATTGTTATTACGCACTATTCTCTGTCTCTTGGCCCGCAAATAGAGCATTATTTAGGCAAAAACTTAATTGAAAAATTAAAAAAATATAATGGCCTAAAAATATCATTTCTACAGGATGAATATCGTGATGTAAGAACTTATTGGAAAAATCTCAATGAATTGGGCATTGACATTCTTTTTTCCTGTGTACCTACTCATGAGATTTCAAATGTTTACCCCCCTCGCGAAGTTCCTAATCTTAAAGTTGTAAATGTGTTAACTGGGTATATTCCAGAAAGTCTAACTAGTTTTAAGCAATATCCTATCAAAAATAGACCTATTGACGTTGGTTATAGAACTCGCAAGACACCCTTTTGGCTTGGTAGATTAGGATACGAGAAAGTATTTATAGCAGATGAATTTAAAAAAAAATCGATTAATTATAATTTAAATATAAATTTTTCTACAAATGAGGGCGATAGACTTTATGGAAATAAATGGGTTGAATTTGTATCCTCATGTAAAACAATAATAGGAGTTGAAAGTGGTGCGAGCATAGTTGATTTTGATGGATTGATAGAAAAAAATGTTGAGTCTTATATAAGAAATAATACAAATGTTAGTTTTGAGGAAGTTTTTGACAAGTTTCTTATCCCATATGAATCGAATATATGCCTTAACCAAATTTCACCTCGGTGTTTTGAAGCTGCAGTTTTAAAAACACCAATGATATTATTTGAAGGAAAGTACTCAGGCATATTAAAACCTCATAGACATTACATACCATTAAAAAAAGATTTCTCAAATTTTGACTATATTATTAAAAAAATAAATGATCCTCATGGTTTACAAAAGATGGCTGATATAGTTTATGAAGAAATAGCACTAAATCCAAAGTTGAGTTACCAAAATTTTATAAAAAAAGTCGATAAGGTTATTAATAAAGAGTTCAAAATACGAAAAAAAATCGCTAATGATATTCAATATTCCACAGCTGAGTTCAACAAACATTTAGTTCTTAGTGTTGGGTATACTCTAAGAAGAAATATTACTATGTTTTTTCAGAAGATATTTTTAGGAAATTCATCATTAAGAAGAATTGTTTTTAGAGTTTGGGAATTATCTCCAGAGAGGATTCAAAAAATTATAAGACCATTAGCTAGAGCTATCTCAAGATAGTAAAATTTTTATATTTAATACAATTTAATAAGACAATTGCTAATCTCTAATCTGCTAAAATGTTAGCGTTCGAATTGTAAAAAATATTATGAAACGTTTATTTGATCTCACTTTAGCTATTTTATTAATAATTATCTTTATTGTTCCTTGTATAATTTTTGTATTAGTCAATTTTATAGCACCTAGATTTCAATTAGTTTTTTGGTCAAAAAGAATAGGAAAAAATAATAAAGAATTTATGATGCCTAAATTAAGAACAATGAAAATAGATACACCAAATGTTGCAACGCACTTATTAGTTGACCCTAAAACGCAAGTTACTAAAATAGGTCAATTTTTACGTAAATATAGCATTGATGAAATACCACAAGTTTGGAGTGTATTAAAAGGTGATATGAGTTTTGTTGGCCCACGCCCAGCCCTTTATAATCAGTTCGACCTTATTAAAATTAGAAACCTACATGGAGTTGAATGTTTGCTACCAGGAATAACCGGTTGGGCACAAATAAACGGAAGAGATTCGTTGTCCATCAATGAAAAAGTAACTTTTGATATAGAGTACTTAACTAATAAATCTTTTTTATTTGATATTAAAATAATTTTTCTTACCTTAGTAAGAGTTTTAAATAAAAAAAATATTTCTCATTGATTTATTTATGAACAAGACTTTAATAGAATGAATACTTTGGTTTAATTTATGAAAATACTGCTTAATCATAGAGGTGCATTGTCTTTTTTAATTGACATTTCCTTAGTCATAATTTCTTGGCTATTGGCATTTTATCTAAGATTTAATTTTAATATCCCCGATCTGATTATAAGTAATATTTTTCAGTCTCTTGCAGTCATTATAATTATTCAGGCCATTATATTTTCAATTTATAAGCTATTTCAAGGCACCTGGCGATACGTAAGTATTATTGATTTAAAAAGAATTATATTTGCTGTCTTGCTTGGAACATTAACAATAGTAAGCATAAATTTTATTTTAGCCTCTTATTTTTTTATTCCGCGATCAGTTTTTGTTATTTACCCATTACTTTTAATTTTTTCTATGGGTGGAATTCGTTTTTTTTACCGGATTCTTTGTGATAATTTGTTATTAGAAAATAATTTTAAAAATGGAGAATCAGCTGTAATAATAGGATCTGGTTCTGCCGCTGTCTCCTTGATTAAAGATATTTTATCAAAGAAAGAGCGTCGAATTGTTTCTATACTAGACGATAATCCAAATATGCATGGTCGACAAATTATGGGTTTAGTTGTTAGGGGAAATTTGAGTCTTTTGCCTAAGATAAAAGAAGAATTCAAACCCTCACATATAATAGTAGCTATCCCAGACATTTCTTTCAAAAAACTTAATAATATTATAAAAATTGCTGATAAGCTTAAAATTAAAACTTTAACCATTCCTTCCCTGAATGATCTCATTACAGGACGAGCCTCAATATCTCGAATTAGTCCTATTAAAATAGAGGACCTCTTAGGAAGAGATTCTATAAAACTTGATAATAGTGGAATAGATTCACTTATAAGTAATAATACAATTTTAATTTCAGGAGCAGGCGGCTCAATTGGTTCTGAACTTTATCGACAGATATTTAAATTTAAGCCGAAGTTAATTATTTGCCTTGATATATCTGAATCAGCTCTTTACATTCTTGAACAACAATTTAGTAACTTAGAATTTGCAATACCATCAATTTACATTGTCGGAAATGTAAGAAATGAAATTTTCATAAGTAAATTACTTGAAAAGTATAAACCTAAAATTATTTATCATGCTGCTGCTTATAAGCATGTACCAATGATGGAAAAAGAAAATGTTGCAGAAGCTATTTTCAATAACGTACTGGGTACCTATATTCTGGCTAATACTGCTCAGCAAAAAAAAATTGATAGGTTTGTTTTAGTTTCTACAGACAAGGCAGTAAATCCTACAAATGTAATGGGAGCTAGTAAGCGAATGGCAGAGTTAATTTGTCAAAACCTTCAAAAAGTTAGAGGAACAAGCTTCATCATTGTTCGTTTTGGAAATGTTCTTGGAAGTAGCGGTAGCGTAATCCCAAAATTTAAAGATCAAATTAGCAAAGGTGGTCCTGTTACGGTAACACATCCAGATATGACTAGATATTTTATGTCCGTACAAGAGGCGTCTCAGCTTGTTATGCAGGCTAGCTTTATGGGAAATGGAGGCGAAATATTTGTACTAGATATGGGAAATCCAATTAAAATTAATAGTTTAGCTCTGAATATGATTAGATTGTCTGGCCTAAGTGATAAAGAAATAAAAATAAAATATAGCGGAGTAAGGCCGGGAGAAAAGTTATATGAAGAGGTTCTTTTAGATTTAGAAAAAACTATTAAAACATCACACAAGAAGCTCAGAATCGCATCCTCAGTGAAGCCAGATAAAAATTATAATAAGGAAATCCTAAAATGGATATCAACTCTTTTTGAAAAAGAAGAACGTTTAATTAAGAAAGAATTAAAATTATGGGTAAAAGAATATAAGGAAGGGTAGAGGAAAGTATTTTATTAACCAAATAACTTAAAAATTTTATTAATAGAATGAAAATCTACAAACTTAATAATTCACTAAGTTTGTCAATTTTTTTCTTTATAAAAACTGAAGACCAATCCTGATCTCGACCATACCCATAACTTGCTAAAATAAAAGTTAATTGATTAAGGTTAGCAGATAAACCGTCATTAACAGTATCTCCAACAAAAAATGCTTTATTAAAAGTATTGTTTTTTAAAATCTCTTGAATCATTTCATCTTTATTTCTTATTTGCCTTTTGCTATCACTACATTCGATGGAGGTAAAATAATCCTGCCAATCAAAATGATTAATTAGCTTAATGGTAGGCGCATATCTTTTATTTGTAGCAACTGCCATTGGTACTCCTTTTGAACTCAGTTTTTTAAGAGTATCAATTACATTAGGGTAAGGTTGAGTATTATTGATTGCTTGCTCATCATGCATTTCAATGAACAGATTTACAAATTCATCTAATTGATCTTGATGGTTTGGCCCCAATATTTCAGATGCAGTGTCACGAAGAGGGGGTCCTATTAGAATATTTTTAGCATAATCAATTCTTTCTGGGGCAATATAATTGGTTATAGTTTGAAAGCACTGATAAATAGTTTTTTCAGAGTCAACCAATGTACCATCAAAATCAAAAATAAATGCTTTATTCAAAGATTGACCCAGCCATCTTCTTTGATACTCTGTTGAATAGATTCAAGTGTCTTTGCGTTCCATAATGCATCTTCATTTGATAGTTTAGTTTTAATATCAGAACTAATGACCTTATTAAAATGATTAATCTCTAAGACAAAATGATTGGCTGCTGGGACAACTTCTTCAGTTAAACCAGAACTTTCTGTATTAATAATTATTTTGGCTTGCTTATCTTCTGGCTGCCAAACTATAGGACATTTTACTCTTCCCAGGGGTCCAAAAGCCTCAAATTCTGATCTTCTTATGCATTCAAAGCTAATATCAAACGTTGCACGTTTTGAATTTCCAAAATCAATTAAACCACCTGTTGAGATATCAGCTCCATGTTCGTTAAGTTTAGCTATTGCTTTTACTCTTATAGGATTTTCTTTAAAACATTGCCTTATGGTATGAATTGCATAGGGCCCAATGTCCCATAGTG
>Ga0209533_1004694_pt1 | contig 11783 bp, 8 predicted proteins | sample COG_04_FD_184748 | JGI IMG/M metagenome (GOLD analysis project Ga0209533, IMG submission 184748) | Pelagic Microbial community sample from North Sea - COGITO 998_met_04 (SPAdes) (version 2) | ecosystem: Environmental > Aquatic > Marine > Neritic zone/Coastal water | place: Helgoland, sampling... | reverse complement strand
GAACATTACAACCATCTTCAATAATAATCTCTCCCCAATCACCTCTTATAGCTGCACCGGGACCAACGTATACATTTTCGCCAATAATTACATTACCCGTAACATTTGCTTGTTGATGTATAAAGGCGCTTTCGTGGATAATGGGTTTGTATCCGTTAAATTCAAATATCATAAAATCATTAATTAGTGGCTGCTTAATTTTACAGTTGATTTACAAATATAAACCATATAATTTTTAATGTTTTATAAATAATAAACAACTCAATTGATTTTATATATAAAGATATGCAAATGAATTAAAAACAAGGGAAAATTGAACATATGAATCTAAAATAGTTAACTTGATAAAATATAATCTATACTAAATTTTAATATTACTGAAATGACCTCCTACAACATAAAAACTAAAGATGACCTCCAACTCTGTATACAGAAATGGAATGAACCTAAAAAATTAAAAGGAACTATTTGCATCATTCATGGCTTAGGAGAGCACCAAAATCGTTACAAGCATGTCTCAGATTTTTTTGCAGATAATGGGTTTCAAGTATACACTTATGACCAAAGAGGCCACGGCCTATCTCAAGGAAAAAGAGGTCACACCCCAAGTCTAGATCATAATTTAGACGATTTGGACAGAGTTCTAAAGTCGATTAGTTATCAAAAACTATTTTTATACGGTCATAGCTTTGGAGGAAATGTTTTAGCCAACTACCTTATACGAGAACAACCAAATAATGTAAAGGGAGCCATTTTATCTTCAGCTTGGCTGAAATTAGCTTCAGAACCAAATTTTATTGTGTTATTTTTGGTTAAAATAATGAATGTAATTGTGCCAAGTTTAACACGAAACAATCAACTAGATTCTTTTGATTTGTCTAATGAAATAGACTCAAGAATTGAATACGACAATGACCCGTTAACCCACAACCAGATATCTTTTCGTTTATTCTCGGAATTTTATTTTGCAGGAATATGGGCTATGAATAACTCAGATAGGTTGGGAACTAACACACTTATGATTCATGGTGAGGAAGACCGAATCATAAGTTCATCTGGAACTGAAAAATTCGCTAAAAATAACAGCAAATATGTGGACTATAAAATATTTAAAAACACTAAGCATGAACCGCATAACGACACAGCTCAAATAAAAGTATTCGACTATACGCTTAACTGGCTTACTGAAAATCTTTAAAAAAAAAGGTGTCTAAAAATAATCTCAAATGAAATCGAGTGACAAAGAAATGGCTAATGATACTAGATCTAAAGTCTTAGAACTAAAAAAAATCATCGAAACAAAAAAGGTCATTAAAGGAGAAGTTTTGCAAAAACAAGGAGATTTAAAAATTAAATCTTACTACGTAAAAAAGGGACTACTTAGAAGTTATACCATAGATGATAAAGGTAAAGAACACATTTTTATATTTGCTCCAGAAGGTTGGATCGTTTCAGATATGGAGTCGCATACTAAAGGTTCCCCTGCACAACTCTTTATAGACGCTTTGGAAGACACTGAACTTGAGGTGATTGAAAAAAACATACTAGACCAAACCTCTTCATTTACCTCTACCGAACAAACAAAAGCACATACACTAAACCTAGTAAATAGAATTAGTACACTTCAAAAAAGAGTGCTTTTACTTATGAGTGCTTCCGCAAAAGAACGCTACAAAGATTTTTTAATTACCTATCCAAATATTATTCAAAGAGTACCGCAAAAAATGGTTGCATCCTATTTAGGAATTACACCAGAGGCTTTAAGTAAAATTAGAGGAGAGATGCTAAAATGAGATTGTATTTCTTAATATAGATTAACAAATAAGTCTAAAATATTAAAGATGTTTGTAAAAAAAAAATTATGAAAACAACAATCAATCTTTTTACTTCAATTGCTTTACTATTAGCTACTATGAGTAGTACTGCTCAAAATAGAGTTAGTATTGACAATGAAACTTCAACATTAAATTGGACTGGTAAAAAAGTTCTAGGAGAACACACAGGAACAATAAAATTAGCCAATAGTTATATTGTACTTGATGAGAAAGGTGTTAAAAATGGAGAAATCAATATTGAAATGACTTCATTAACAAACACAGACATGGAAGGTGAATGGTCAGATAAACTTGTAGAGCACCTAAAAAGTGCCGACTTTTTTGATATAGAAAACCACCCAAATGCTACTTTTAAACTAAATGAAGTGATCCATAAATCAGAAACGCTTCATCTAGCTTCTGGAATACTTACCATTAAAGGTATTAGCAATCCCCTTTCCTTTCCCATTCAAATAAAGAATACGGACTCCATGATGGAAATTTCTGGTTTAGCTCAAGTTGACAGAACTTTATACGATGTAAAATATGGTTCAGCATCGTTTTTTGATAGCTTAGGCGACAAGGCGATAAACAACCTATTCGAATTAAATTTTGAGCTGAAAGTAAAAAGAAAATAACATTACTTAAAACTAGGCATAGATCTTAAAATTTAGAGATCTTTACTAAACTTATTAAATACCTGTCTCAAAAATCTAAGCCTTTAAAACGCTTAGATTTTTGTAACTTGCAAAGCTCCTGAGAAGGAGCTTTTTAAATTTAATTCCATTTTATATAAAAAATATGATACTTAAGAATTATGCCTTAGGCCAATGGACTGCTGGAGAAGGAAAAGGACAATCATTGTTTAATGCTATAACTGGAGATAAAATTGCTGAAACAAGCAGTAAAGGACTAGATTTTGGGGAAATGATGAAATATGCTCGTTCGGTTGGTGGCCCAACGTTACGCAAAATGACATTTCACGAAAGAGGACGAATGCTAAAAGCATTGGCACTTCACTTACTATCAATAAAAAATAAATTTTACGGTTCGAGTGCTCAATCTGGTGCAACCCAATTAGATTCTTGGATCGATATTGAAGGAGGAATAGGTAATTTATTTACATACGCCAGCTTAAGAAAACAATTTCCAGATGAAACATACTATGTGGACGGAGAGCATGCACCACTTTCCAAAGGAGGTAGTTTTATCGGTCAGCATATATGTGTACCCAAACAAGGTGTTGCCATTCATATAAATGCCTTTAACTTCCCAATATGGGGAATGCTAGAAAAAATTGCTGTTAATCTTTTAGCTGGAGTTCCAGCAATTGTTAAACCCGCCACAGTTACTTGCTATGTTACGGAACTAATGGTTAAAGAAATTGTGGATTCTAAAATCTTACCAGAAGGATCTTTACAATTAATCTGTGGTTCGGCTCGTGGAATATTAGAGACGGTTACCTCTCAAGATGTGGTAACATTTACAGGCTCTGCCTCTACCGGAAGAATGCTAAAATCTCACAAAACCATTCTTAATGAATCGGTTCCATTTAATATGGAAGCAGACTCATTAAACTGTTGTGTATTAGGAGAAGATGTAAACCCTGGCAGTGTTGAATTTGATCTATTTATTAAAGAAGTTCAAAGAGAAATGACCGTTAAAGCGGGTCAAAAATGTACGGCTATCCGACGAGTTATAGTACCCTCTAATAAAATTGAAGACGTACAAATAGCTTTAGGAAAACGCTTGGCTAAAACAACCATAGGCGACCCATCTGCTGAAGGAGTTCGAATGGGCTCATTAGCCGGCTTAGAACAAAGAGAAGAAGTAAAAGATAAAATTCTTCAGCTTTCAAAATCACAAGAAATCATTTTTGGAGACTTAAGTAATTTTGAGGTTGTTGGTGCGGATAAAGAAAAAGGCGCATTCCTACCCCCTATTCTATTTCTGAACAACGATCCATTCAATAAAATTGATTGTCATAACCTTGAAGCATTTGGCCCCGTAAGTACACTAATGCCTTACAAGGGTATTGAAGAGGCTATTGAATTGGCTAATATGGGCAAAGGTTCTTTAGTATGTTCTATCGTAACAGCTGATGACGCAATAGCTAAAGAATTCGTAATGGGTGCAGCTGCAAACCACGGTAGAATATTAATTTTAAATGCAGACTGTGCAAAAGAAAGTACGGGTCACGGATCACCTATGCCACTATTAACTCATGGAGGACCAGGACGCGCTGGCGGTGGTGAAGAGATGGGAGGAAAAAGAGGTGTAATGCACTATCTACAAAGAACAGCTGTTCAAGGACACCCAACAAGTATTACCAAAGTAACCAATGTATTTCAATACGGTGCTGCACAAATTGAAAAGAACATCCACGTATTTCGAAAACACTTTGAAGAATTGGAAATTGGTGAGACTGTATTTACACACAAGCGAACTATCACAGAAGCAGACATAGTTAGCTTTGCTAATATTTCTTGGGATCATTTTTATGCTCATACAGACATCACTTCCTTAGACGGAACTATATTCGAGGAAAGAGTTGCCCACGGCTACTTTATATTATCGGCTGCAGCTGGTTTGTTTGTTGATGCAAAAAAAGGCCCCGTACTTTTAAATTATGGATTGGAAGAGTGTCGTTTTGTAAAACCTGTTTACGCTGGAGCAACAATAGGAGTCCGTTTTACGGTGAAACAAAAAGTAAATCAAGAAAAACGTTCTGAAGAAGAGGTTTCAAAGGGAATTGTTAAGTTCTTAGTAGACGTATTTGACCAAACTGGAGAAACAGTAGCTATAGCAACTATTTTAACAATGGTTAAAAAAATAGATCAAAGCAACTAAAATGGAAAATCCAATAGACCAAGGAGGCGTAAATGTGTCCATCGAGAATACTATAGCAAGTATTGAATTTCATCATCCATTGAGCAACTCCCTTCCAGGTAAAGTATTGCAGGAGCTAGCCAATACAATTACTGAACTTGGAACAAATGATCAAATAATTGTAATCATTCTAAAAAGTGCAGGTGAAAGAGCCTTCTGTGCAGGAGCCTCTTTTGATGAATTAATGAGTATTGATGCTCTAGAAACTGGTAAAGTTTTTTTTAGTGGATTTGCCAATGTAATAAACGCTGCAAGAAAATGCCCAAAACTTATTATTGGTCGTGTACAAGGAAAAGCTGTGGGAGGTGGAGTTGGTATGGCCGCTGCAGTAGACTACTGCATGGCAACAAAATTTGCCTCAATTAAACTTAGTGAGTTGGCCGTTGGAATTGGACCTTTTGTTGTAGGCCCTGCAGTAGCACATAAAATTGGAACCTCAGCAATGAGTCAGCTTGCTATTAATGCTACGCAATGGCAAACTGCGCAATGGGCAAAAGAAAAAGGCTTGTACTCTGAAATTTTCGATACTGTTGAAGCGATGGATGAATCCATCTCAACATTAGCAAATACATTGGCAAAATCGAACCCTGAAGCTATGCAAATGCTTAAAAAAGTCTTTTGGCAAGGCACCTCTCATTGGGATGAATTACTTTTAGAGAGAGCAGCCATGAGTGGTAAGCTTGTACTTTCTGAATTCACGCGAAATGCCATAAACAAATTCAAGAAAATATAAACATGGCTAAAAAAGCTAGTGTAAATAAAAACACCTTAATTGAAGCCTACAGGCTCATGAGTACGGCTCGTGCCATGTCTGACTTATATGAAGCCAATACTTCGGTTACAGGTAAATATGTGCATGCAACTTCTAGAGGACATGAGGCTATTCAATTGGCCATGGCCATGCAATTACTTCCTCAAGATTGGATTTCGCCCTACTACAGAGACGATTCCATTTTGTTAGGAATTGGATTACAACCCTACGATTTAATGTTGCAACTTTTAGCTAAAAAAGAGGATCCTTTTTCTGGAGGAAGAACTTACTATTCGCATCCTAGCTTAAAGAGAGATGATATGCCTAAAATCCCTCATCAATCATCGGCAACCGGTATGCAAGCAATTCCTACCACAGGAATTGCAATGGGAATTCAGTATTTAGAGCAGCAAAAATTAGCTAAAGATTACGGCAAAAACAAACCCGTTGTAGTCTGCTCTATTGGGGATGCAGCTATGAGCGAAGGAGAAATTTCCGAAGCCCTTCATATGGCAGCCTTAAAGCAATTTCCAATTGTATTTTTAGTGCAAGACAATGAATGGGATATATCGGCGCATGCTTCTGAAATTCGTGCCAATGATGTTTCGCAATACATTAAGGGTTTTAAAGGTATTGAATTAAAAACTATAGAAGGAAATGATTTTATAAAATCATACACAACAGTTAAAGAGGTATTAAACACAATTAGAACAGAAAGACGTCCATTTTTAATACACGCAAAAGTACCCCTTTTAGGACACCACACCTCTGGAGTTCGAAAAGAATGGTATAGAGACGACCTAGAAGAACACGAAAAGAGAGACCCAATACCTATTTTGCGTATGCAATTAATAGATGCTGGAATCAAAGAAAATGAATTAGATAAGATCGATACTGAAGCTATCCATTTTGTTCAGGCAGAATACGAAAGAGCACTTAAGGCTGAAGACCCTTTGCCGGAAGATCTGTTTACACACGATTTCGCTCCTACACCAATTACCGAGGAAAAAGGAGAAAGAGCTCCAGCGGGAAAAGAGAAAACCGTGATGGTAGATTCAGCGCTCTTTGCTGTACAAGAACTAATGGCTAAACACCCAGAAGCACTTTTGTATGGACAAGATGTTGGACATCGTTTGGGTGGCGTATTCCGTGAAGCAGCTACATTAGCTCAAAAATTTGGAAATGATCGTGTTTTTAACACACCTATACAAGAGGCTTTCATAATAGGCTCTACCGTAGGTATGTCTGCTGTAGGTTGCAAACCTATTGTAGAAGTTCAATTTGCCGATTATATTTGGCCAGGCTTAAATCAATTGTTTACCGAAGTAAGTCGTTCTTGTTACTTATCGAATGGTAAATGGCCCGTAAGTGCAGTAATACGTGTGCCTATTGGAGCTTACGGATCTGGTGGGCCATACCACTCCTCATCGGTAGAGTCTGTCCTAACAAATATCCGTGGAATTAAAATTGCTTACCCCTCTACTGGAGCAGATCTAAAAGGTTTAATGAAAGCAGCATATTACGATCCTAACCCGGTTGTTATGTTAGAGCATAAAGGTTTGTATTGGTCAAAGATAAAAGGTACTGAAGGCGCAAAAACTATTGAACCTGATGAAGATTATATTATTCCATTTGGTAAAGCAAGAATTGCTTTAGAAGCCGAAAATACCCACATTAAATCAGGTAATTCTTTGGTTGTAATAACCTATGGAATGGGAGTTTATTGGGCAAATAATGCAGCCCATGCGCACAAAGGAAAAGTAACGATTTTAGACCTGAGAACACTGGCACCAATAGACACACAAGCTGTATTTGATGCCGTTAGAAAACACAACAAGTGTTTGGTTTTAACTGAAGAGCCAAAAGGATTTGGTTTTGCTCAAGCTCTAGCAGGTGAAATTCAACAAGAATGCTTCGAATACTTAGATGCACCAGTAAGAGTATTGGGCGCAGAAAATATGCCTGCCATACCTCTAAACAGTACTTTAGAACAAACTATGATCCCTAATGCGGCGAAAGTAGAAAAGGTACTGACAGAAATTTTAGCGTATTAAAATTGATGAATTAGCAAGTAATTAACACTAAATATACCTTAAAACAAAACTTAATTTTACCAATAAAAAAGCCCTAAATGAAACTCATTTAGGGCTTTTTATACGCTCGTTATTTTTATTTAGTCAAAAGAGCTTTGTTGTAATTATCAATAGCTACAAAGTAATCTGGATCTTCGAGCACATTAACTACACAAATTTTCTCAGCTTTTTTAATCAACTTTACACAGTCTTTACTTAAATGCCTAAGGTGAATAGTCTTCCCTTTGGAAAGGTATCGCTCTGTTAATTTATTTATGGCTTCAATAGCCGATTGATCCATAATTTTAGATTCTTTAAAATCTACGACGACTTCTTTAGGATCTTCATCCACTATAAATTTAGAATTGAATAATTCTATAGAACCAAAAAATAAAGGGCCATAAATTTCGTAATGCTTAACACCGTGTTCATCAACAGATTTACGTGCACGAATGCGAAGTGCATTCTCCCAAGCAAAAACTAAAGATGCAACAACTACACCCGCAATTACTGCAATAGCTAAATCAAAAATAACCGTTAAAACAGTAACTAAAATAATGACAATGATGTCGGGCAAAGGAATCTTGTTCCATACTTTAAATGTATTCCATGCAAAAGTTCCAATAACAACCATAAACATAACGCCAACAAGTGCGGCAATAGGTACCATTTCTATGTAAGCAGATGTAAATAATATAAAGCACAAAAGTGCTAAAGCAGCAACAATACCAGACAGCCTTCCTCTACCTCCTGATTTAATATTTATAATACTCTGACCAATCATTGCACAACCACCCATACCACCAAAAAAGCCATTTACAATATTAGCTGCTCCTTGCGCAACACATTCTCTATTTCCACTACCGTGAGTTTCTGTAAGCTCGTCGATCAAGTTAAGTGTCATTAGCGACTCAATTAAACCAATAGCCGCAAGTATAAGAGCATAAGGCGAAATAAACGCAAGAGTTTCAAAAGAAAATGCAATCAAAGGAATATTAAATGAAGGCAAGCCAGCTTTTATTCCCTCACCTCCACCAGCAACAATAAATGACTTTACTGTTTCTGTTTCAATATCACCAAATATAACAAGTAACGAAACGGTAATAATTGCAATAAGAGCAGCAGGTAGTTTTTTAGTTAATTTTGGTAAAAAGAACATAATGAACATGGTTAAGCCAACCAATCCCAACATTGTATACAAAGGAGTCCCAACAAGCCAATTGCCTTCACTTTTAAACATACCAAGTTGAGAAGTAAAAATTACAATTGCCAGACCATTTACAAATCCCATCATTACAGAATGAGGTATCATTCGAACAAATTTACCCATTCTAAAAAAGCCTGCAGCAGCTTGTAATACACCTGTTAAAATAAGGGTTGCAAACAAATACTGAAGCCCAAGCATTGCGCCATCATCACCCATAGCATTACCTTCTTTAACTAAACTAACCATTACTACGGCTAAAGCGCCAGTAGCTCCAGATATCATACCAGGACGACCTCCAAAAATAGCGGTAATTAAACCCATCATAAATGCTCCATACAAGCCTACAATAGGAGAAATTCCTGCAACAAAAGCAAAGGCTACGGCCTCGGGAACAAGGGCAAGAGCTACGGTAATTCCAGATAAAAGATCGTCTTTTACACTGCCTTGATTTTTATCAATAAATTGAAATGAAGACTTCATATAAATCGTGTTTAGTGAATGTAATAAGCCGGCGAAGATACATACAATACTTTAAGCTACAAAGAAGGTTTAAACATAGCGTAAAATGAGCTCTTTTAAGGATCAAAATAATGATCAAAACAAAAAAAATAATCAATGCAATTGGTAACTTAGCATTCTAATTTAATAGGAACAAAAATGAAACAACTTATTGAGTGCGTCCCAAACTTCTCTGAAGGCTCAGACATGTCTGTAATAAAACAAATTACAGACGCAATAGAATCGATAGACGGAATAAAACTACTTAATGTAGATCCAGGTAAAGCAACGAATAGAACAGTAGTAACATTTGTTGGTAGCCCTAATGATGTGATAGAAGCAGCCTTTTTAGGCATTAAAAAAGCTTCAGAACTTATAGATATGAGTAAGCATACTGGAGAACATCCACGCATGGGTGCAACAGATGTTTGTCCTCTTGTGCCAATCGCAAATATAGAAATGAATGAGGTGGTTAAGTATGCTCATAAACTTGGAGCTAGAGTTGGTACTGAATTAGGAATTCCAGGATACTATTACGAAAATGCAGCAAAAAATACAACACGACGAAATTTAGCAAATGTTCGTCATGGAGAATACGAAGGATTAGAATCCAAATTGGTTACTTCAGAATGGAAGCCAGACTTCGGGCCAGCAGAATTTGTGAAAGCGATCCAATCTGGAGCTACAGCAATTTCGGCTCGTGATTTTTTAATTGCATACAACGTAAATTTAAATACAACCTCTACTCGAAGAGCTAATGCAATAGCTTACGATATTAGAGAAAAAGGAAGAATTAAACGTGAAGGCGAAAAACTATCTGGAGCAATAATAAAAGATGCTGATGGCACTACTTTATGGACTCCTGGAGCACTTAAACACGTAAAAGCCATTGGTTGGTTTATTGAAGAATATGGTATTACTCAGGTAACCATGAACATAACAAACATAAAAGAAACACCCTTTCATATTGCTTACGATGAAACACTGAAAAAAGCAGCTGCTAGAGGGGTTCATGTAACAGGCTCTGAACTTATTGGGTTGGTTCCAAAAAATGCAATGCTAGAAGCCGGAAAATACTTTTTGAGAAAACAAGAACGATCTACAGGAGTTCAAGAAAGTGAATTAATTAAGATTGCCATCAAGAGTATGGGCTTAGATGAATTAAGCCCATTTAATCCAAAAGATCGGATTATAGAGTATATGCTAGAGGATGGTGAACAAAAAAAATTAGTAGACCTGTCTTTAACTGAATTCTCAGATGAAACAGCATCTGAGAGCCCTGCTCCTGGAGGCGGATCAATTTCTGCTTATGTGGGCTCCTTGGGCATTTCACTTGCGACAATGGTCGCAAACTTATCTGCCCACAAAAGAGGATGGGACGAAAGATGGGAAGCGTTTTCTGAGTGGGCAGAAAAAGGGCAACAGCTAAAAGATGAACTCTTATTCTTAGTAGACGAGGATACAAACTCATTTAACAAAATAATGGAAGCGATGAGACTACCAAAAGGCTCAGCATCAGAAAAAGAAACTCGAAGAGAGGCTCTAAACGCTGCAACAAAACATGCCATCCTAACGCCATTTAGAGTTATGGAAACCGCTCTCAAGTCCATGGATATGATACAGAAAATGGCCGAAATTGGAAATCCAAACTCTGTAACAGATGCTGGAGTTGGAGCACTTTGCGCCAGAACAGCTGTAATAGGAGCTTTTTTAAATGTTAAAATAAATTGCAAAGACTTTGACGATAGTACCTTTGTAGAAGATATACTTGCTAAAGCTGAACTGGTTATGGCAGAAGCTATTGCTAAAGAAGATGAAATTTTGAAAATAACACTCAACAAAATTAACTAAACACCCTCAAAATAAAAAAACAGCTTGAATTTTAATTCAAGCTGTTTTTTTGTGTTAAAAAAAGAAAAGCCCCGTCATAAGCCGGATTCTGTAATCCACAAGTGAACCTCTATCATTTATCTACACTAATTATTACTAAGTAGCTCTAGCGGTCTACCCTCTAAGATTGAGCGAACAACTCTTATTCCCTAAGGAAGCCTTAGTTTACATGACCTTGCATCTTATAAGGTTTACACAGCTACATTTATCACTAAAAGTACTGGTGAGCTCTTACCTCACCTTTTCACCCTTACCCGAAGGCGGTTTTTTTCTGCTGCACTAGCTGTCATTAAAATAATGCCTAGCCGTTAACTAGTATAACGTTCTACGATGTCCGGACTTTCCTCTTCCTAAGAAGCGATAGAGTCAGGTGCTTTTCAATGCAAACTTACAAAGGATGATGCAAATAAAATAACGACTTTGTACTTATTTACTAATAAGTAGAGCTAATAAATCTATCCAAACAATTAATATTTTTTAAAAAAAGTAAATTATGTGTTAACCTATTTAAATTCAAATACATTAAAGTGTATATAAAGCTAATTAAATATTTAATTATGTACAAATATTATATTAAAAAGCCATGAGAAATAAATAATAAGTTTGGCTTTAGGAAAGGCGTATTCGTACGTCTTTCCTTTCAAATAAATGAAAAAGTTAAA
>Ga0209533_1004691_pt1 | contig 11787 bp, 10 predicted proteins | sample COG_04_FD_184748 | JGI IMG/M metagenome (GOLD analysis project Ga0209533, IMG submission 184748) | Pelagic Microbial community sample from North Sea - COGITO 998_met_04 (SPAdes) (version 2) | ecosystem: Environmental > Aquatic > Marine > Neritic zone/Coastal water | place: Helgoland, sampling... | reverse complement strand
TTTGTCAACAGTTAGACCTGTTTTTATTTTATTTTGAATACCTAAATTTGTTAAATTTAATTTATCATCAGTAAAATTACCAGCATCAGCAACAGCAACAGCATCAGCAGCATTAGGAACAGTTAATTCTTTATATTCATATCCTAACAAAATTTTATTATATTTATAAACATATTCTCGTATCTTATCTAATTTATAAAACTCCTCGGGTAATCTCTTAAAATTAGCATCATCAGTAACTTTAGCAGCAGTAGCAGTAGCAGTAGTAGTAATTACTCCTTCTAATAAACTAATTTTAGCAATACTTTCATATTTAACTCTATAATCAATATTAGGGTCAAACTCTAATTCGCCATATTTATTTTTAACTTTTTTTTTTAAAGTATCATTATTGTCAATACCATACTTCAATTCTACTTGAACCTGTGAAATAGTTTTCTTTTCTACTTTACCCTTACCCCAATCATTCCATTTATCCGTTAAATTTTTTGCGCTTGTTTCGTTAGTAGAAAAATCTTGATAAGCACCTCCACCAGAAGCATAATTCATATAAATATCTCTTGCTCCCTGTGCGTAATCTCTGGCTTCTCCCGCGGGATTACTAACACGCGACATAGTCCGAGTAATACCCAATAAGTCCTTAATTTGCTTTCGCATATCTGCCTTGTATCTCTCATCAGTTATAACTTCAATATTACTCTTATATAAGACATTCCCACTGGGTAATTTTTCATTTGATTTTGGAATATAATATGTATGTTTCTTTAAAATATCTAAAATACCCTGGTCTATACTATTGATATTATCAAAGACAATATAAGTATTTTTATTTCCTTCGTCTTCATACATAAAAAAAGACCTTCTCTTGGGTAGTAAATCTTCTAAAGACCAATTATTATGAGTATTTATTTTTAGTGGGTAGTTAACATCATTCTTAAAATCTTTATTATTTACGAACTGGTTAAAGAAGACGTTAGTATTAGTGCCTTTATGGTCGTCACGGTTAAATAAAATACAACTTACTATATTGTGATTACTATTCCTTTGATAACCCTCTTCATGTGGTGAATCTCCCTGGTTAGTATGATAATGATAATTGTGGTTGTAGTTATCTTTATTAGTATCGGATTTATAATGTGCGTGAGATACAATACCTTCTCTATTTACACCTTCTATAAAGGTGCCGTGATAGATATTAACCTCGAAATCAAACTGTTCGTTATCGATACTATGTCTACTGGGAGCAAAGAAAAAAACGCGGGTGGCTTCGTAACTGGTATCGCGATAATTGATGAAACTACCTGCGGGATAATCAATGTAGGTTCTGTTCGAAATATATTCACACGTTATTTTTTCTTCTATCTTACGTACATTATCAGTATAATTATCATCATAAAGTTTTTTATATAATTCTAAATTTTTTTTTGCTTTTAATGCTGTAAATTCATTCTTATAGTCACCTTCGTGGGTCGGATACTGGTATTTTAAATAACTTATAGGACAGGTGATTGGGTTATTAAAATCACTATCTATGCCTGTACATGTGGATTCGTTTTCTTCTATATTATTTAATTTATTATAAAATAATAATGCTTGATTTGCTGTTATACTTTCTTTATTTATACTTTCATAATTCATATCTTTAATTTGTAACTCGTTTAAACTATACAATAATTTATTTAATAAAGGTTCGTTTTTGTTATTAGAAATGATATGATTTATTTGTTCTCCTGTTAATTTTTTATATGAATTTTCTGTTAATTTAAATTTATTAAATATATCTAACACATATTTTTTTGTAAATAATTTAATATATTCATAATTTTCTTTAATAAATGCTTCTTCAAATGAACTTATATCATATAAATTATCATTTAATAATATATTTATATCATCGTAATTAGGAGGATCTTTTTTTATTTTTGTTATTTTTTTTATATCAATTATCTCTGTTTTAATTAAGTGTGTTAATAACTTATCTAAATTAGCAACAGGTGTAATATTGCTTAATGCTGTTAATAATTTATTTAACTTATCAACAGGTGCTGCTGGTCCGGGTGTAATAGTGCTTAATGCTGTTAATAACGTATTTAAATTATCATCAGGTTTAATAGTGCTTGGTTTAATAGTGCTTAATGATGTTAATAACTTATTTAAATTAGCAACAGATGTAATAGTGCTTAATGATGTTAATAAATTATTTAAATTAGTAGAATTTGTAATAGTGCTTAATGATGTTAATAACGTATTTAAATTATCAGTTGTAATAGTGCTTAATGATGTTAATAAATTTTTTAAATCATTAAGTGTAATAGTGATTAATGATGTTAATAAATTATTTAATTCAGCAGAATCTGCTGCTGCAATATTGTTTAATGATTTTAATAAATTACCTAAAATAATAGAATTTGTTATTTTAAATGATTCTGGTAATAATTTAAAAAAATTCTTTATTTCTTCACTATTAAATTGTCCTAAATTTAAGTTTGATATTGAATCATTTTCTTCGTCTGCAAAGTATTCATAGATGTTACTTTTAGGAGGATGGGCAAACGGCGCACTGCCAAATGTTTCTATATTTTCAGTTTTCTTCACTATACACTTATTACTTGGCACGTAATCAATAATAAGTTTACATAGTAGGTTACAATTCTCTACTCCATCGATATTGATATTTTTCATACGTTTTTCTACACAAGTATTAGCCATTCTTACTATTATAATATAATTATTTTTTTTTTTATAAACATTTATTAAATGTATTATCTAATACTCACTATTACAATAATATGTGTCTACTATCTTTTTGTTTTATTCTACCTTCCCAAACAAAAGAAGAATATAAAAATAGAATCCTTTGTCGATAAAGATAATCTTACTGTTTTAAAAGACTATACCTCACTCAATAACCAACAGCAAATTGACGTAGAAGTAAATTTAAATCTTGTCTATCTAGACCCTAAATATGATTTTACTAAAACTAAATATCTTTATGGTAAAAAACATCTTATACCCAATACTGGCTGGAAGCAGGATTTTGAAAGAGATATCTGTCATCATATAGACGGTGGTTGTCAGTGTATAAAAGCAGAAAATGGAGATACTATATGCGGTGTTAGTAAAGATAGTAATATTTACGAGTGTCCGGGTGCCTGTTCTAAGTGTAACCAGTGTCATCAGAATAAAAGTCAAATACACCTATACTATAAGGATTTTTGTAATAAATCACATACTAAGAAAGAAAAAGAAAAATGTGAACTCTATAAAGAGAGGTTAGTGCATACTAAGGGAAATTGTTTTTTTACAGATAATAAGGATCCGAGGTTAGTAAAGAAACAGGAAAAATGCGATATTTTTAAAATATCTAGGTATAATGGTTATTTCGTAGGACAAGATATCATTTTTAAATTATCCTTTACCTATACAAAAGAATCCTTTAAGGATAAAGTAAAATTTATAGAGATTGAATCTAGCACTTTAAATAATCAAAGAATTAAAATTAATAATTTCTATACTAGTAAGGATGATATCTATTTCTTTATTCCCGCAGAAGATAAATATAGGGGTCTCTCTCAAATTGTAAATGTTAGAGGTAAAATATTCTTTAAGGAAAATATAAAACCAACTATTGACTTCAATACCAAAACTGTTATTAATATTGTAGCTGAACCCCAAGAATCAGAAAATATAGAAAATATAGATGAATCAAATATTAAGGATACTATAGGTAATAAGATTATTAGGGAATCTACACAAGAGTTAGAGTCAAATGAATTCGATAGATTCAGTAATAACTATCTAGGGGAAACTAGATATTATAAATGTCAAATAGCAAGTAACTATTCAGTAAAAAATCCGATTACTAAGAAGAAGAATGGGGTTTTTGTTAGAAAAAAACTAATGGATAATCCAGAAACTTGGAAACAGAGAGTGGATATCAATCGACCTTGGGATTATTAATCCTTATTATTTATTATTATTATTATTGTTTATTTAAAGTAAATATCTTAAAAATAAAATATTATCATAATATTAAAAATTAAAATGTGTAATATTTATAAGAATAACCTTATTATTCTATCACAATTAGAAAAAGATCAGTTAATATATATTAAGGAAGAAACTAACCAATTAAAGTTAGAAAATCGCTACCTAACCTATTTAAGAAATGGCACAGATGAAGCTAAGATAGGTGATATTATCAATACTAGTTTTCTTGCTATAACTAACAACTATCTATTGAATATTTCCTATAACGAAACTATTCATAATGAAAATTTACAACAAGACCTAACATTAAGTTTAGAGGATAACATTAAAGAAATTAAAAATACTAAGGAACTACTAAGTAACTCTCTTAAAGGACTTCAAACTTACGAGGCAACTTTATTTACTAACAATCATAATTATAACGATATTATGGAATTAAATATAAATCTTCATGCTATTCTAGACAATATTGATATTTATAGAGAAAATTATATTAAAACTATTAATCCTAATTCTAATAAGACTAACCATTCTAATAGTTGGTTATATAATTTATACCAAAATACATTCTCCTCTAAATCTGTTATAACTCATCTTTCCAAACCTATTACAGAATTAGAAATTAAAGAACTAGTAGTTGAAACCATAGAAGAGGAAATCGTAGAAGAAGAACCTAATTGTGATAGTAATACGGAAGATAGTTATTTATTTGGTTTAGTTTATATTGTAACACGAAAGATTGGTAATTTTTTTATTTCCATTGGTAGTCATCTAAGATATATCTTAGGAAGATATTAGATAAATTTAGGTAAATCTTCTTTTCTTAAACATTGTCCTAAATTTACACCAGAAGCATCGGTTCCGGTTGCTAATCCAACCATATCTCTTGCTTTATCTTCTAAATCATTTTTTGTTTCTTCGCGTTCTACTTCAAATTTAGTAGATTCAAAATTATAGTCTTTTCCATTTACTCTTAAAGAAAATTTAAATTTATCTTTATATATATTTTCTATTTTTTCTAGTAAATTTTTGGTAATAAGTTCATCATAGGCTAACGCAGCGTCTTTAAAAGTTATTTTAACTATAATACTGTCTTTAATAAGTGCTTTAGTATCAATGGTATAACGTTTATTTTCTTCTCGGAACATATTTGGTTCCATTTCTTTATTATTGGTAAAATTATTTAATTTTAATTCAGGTGTTTCTAAGAGTATTTTTTCTAACTGAATAGAAAAATCTAACTTAAAAGAATTAAATTCATAAGCTTCTAGACTTCTTTCTGGTTTCCCTCCTTTTCCATCACTGTTTATCATATTAATAACTAGTGTCTTTTCATTTGAACCTCTTTCTATTTCTAAACATTTATCTACTAAGTCTTGGGAGTGAGTTTCTTCTTCTCCTGTGCTTATCATTGCTTTAAAATACTTTCCTTCCGAAGTAAAATATATTCTATAAGGGAAGGGTATTGCTGCTGATAATAATATATCTCTATTACCAATTGGAATATTAGTAAGACACTCTAATGGAAGTGCTCTAATCTGACAAGTATCTATTTGGGGAACAGTAGGATTAACACCTATAGAACATACCTGACCTAAAAATACATAACCTTCGGGAGCAATAGGTCTCCAAATGTATAAATTTAAGCCATTACTCTTTGATAAAGTGCATACGGGTTTAGAGTCAAACCCAATAGGTTTTTTACCACCTTTAATTAACATTTTTAATCCTTTTAATCCAGGTTGGTCATAGTTACTGATATAATTATCACTAGGTAGATTATTATTAGTTACTTCTCCTGTAAAATTTTCACTAGGACCTAAGGATTCTTGTGGGTGAGTAGTTATTGATTCTTGTGGGGGAGTAGTTATTGATTCTTCCGAATTAAAAGGATTGACGCACTGTTGACTCGATTTAAGATATTTAGTAGAGTTATCGTTATAATCCTGTAAATATTTAGGATAGTCTTTTAGGAGAATAATATCTCCTAACGAGTAATAATAGTCTTCATCCTTGGCATTTTCAGTAGGTAAATTATCATTTAATGACAATACTCTATTTAATTTATAGACACAAAAATTATTAGTAGTCCATATTGGTTCTGGTTTATATTTTCTTTTTAATTGTTCGTTAGATAAGTATAAGTATTGTAACTTAGGTGCGGAAGGACATTGGGTAATAACAGGTTGATTTTGTTCAAATTCTTCTATTTTAGTCATAATTAAGGTATTACCTTCTTTAATATCAGGTTCGGTTACACTACTATTATTTTGATTTTTTTTATGTAGCATATCTAGATATTTTAGTAAAATTAAGATTAATATTATAATTAATAGAACTGTTATGATTTTTACAATAATATTCTCCATAATTGTATTTATAATATAAAAATAAAAAAAAAAAGACATAATAGATAAATTAAACTAATCTAACCTAACCAAATATTAAAATAACAAAAAAACTATACATATGGAATATACCTTGGTTTATCAAACTCATAAATAGACACTTTAAAATCTCCATTATATGCTGGAACCGTAACACTATCATTATCATATAACTCATCACACCCTTGTTCAGCATTACATACCCTATTTTTATTACTTAGAGGTAATTTAACCTGATTATTCTTATCAGTTGCTGTATAATAAGACCACTTATTACTTCCGTTATGTGTGGGACTCCCAAATAGTGGTAAGATTACAGGTTCCATATTTTGTCCTATTTGGTTAGTCCTATCTGTGGTAGAGTCTTTATGTAAAACTCCTACTTGAACCATACCACCACTATAACCTCTGGTAGGAACATTAATAGGTATACCAGGTGTATGAACTACTTCTAACCCAGAAGGATTTAGGTGGAAATTTCTTCTTTCGGGCGGTTCTAATGGATTTATTAATCTTTCATGGTCTTTATTAATTAGAACGTGTCCGGTGTCTTTTTGGGTATGATAGTTAATAGTAATATTATTATCCTCTTTATTTAATTCTATATTCTCACCACTAATTCTTATTTTACTATCATTATTATCTTTATTATTTTGGTTATTATTATTTTGGTTATTATTATTTTGGTTAGTGAAAGTATCAGCGATGTTGTTTTTATTATTGGCATTTTTTTTAAGATAACAAATGAATAGGATTAAAGCTATAATTATTAGTAAAATTAGAATATGAGTAGTATTAATACATAATTTGCCCACTGGACACGATTTACTTTTAGTTCCTTTTGCTTTAATATTTTTTGCTTTAATATTTTTTGCTTTAATATTTTTATTGAGGTTAGTATATTTTTTTGTCATATATCTAATAAGTAGATTTTTTTACGAACTTATTTAAATCTAAAAACATTTTTAAAGTCTTTATAAAATCTTCCACTGGAAGAACTCATATCTAACAGAAACTTTTTTTCATTTTCACTAGAATATTGATTTATTAAGTTCATCATATAATTTTTAACTTTATTATCTGGGACTAATTGTTTATCTTGTTTATCTTGTTCTTTTTTTTCTTTTATTTCCTTAATTTTATTTTCCTTCTTTTCTTTTTTTTCTTCTAACTTAATTTCTTGTTTCAGTTTAATTTTTTCCATTTTTTGTTCGTCATCACGATAGATATTAGTTTTAAGTTCCTTACAACCCTTTAAACATTTTTTACTATTTCCTTTGGACACACACTCTTTCTTACATTTACAATATTTCTTACATGCCTTTACTTGATCCGTATTTTCGTATTTACCCACACACTTCTTTTTACAGTTGGAATACTGAACCAATTTATTATTAAATTTTAAATTATTAAAATTTTCTAACTCTTGTTTCTCTTGGTTATATAAGGATATAATTAATATAAGAAGTATTAATATGATATAGATTGTTAGATATATCCTATTACTAAATAGGGTAATAAAGAAATTTTTTATGAGTTTTAAATTTTTTTGAATCATTAAAATTATAAAAGATAAAATTATGCAATAAAAAAAATTAATTGTTCCTAGATAAAAAAAGACATAATAAAATAACTTACTGCTAATACTAAACCTTTTAGTAAATTACCTAAGGAACTAATATCTCCACTTATAGTTCTTAACTTAGGTAATAGTCTAAATATGGCATCATTAACCTTTCTAAAAGTTAAAAGCATAAATAAACATAGTATAATAAAAGGTCCTAAGATTCTATTTTTAATATTATTCATTAGTCCATCTACATCTGGCATAAAACCCGATTTTTTAATTGTAGCAGAAGGAGTAGGAGTATCATTTAATAAATTACTAATTTCCTTCTTTTCTTCTTGAATACTATTTAGTGTTTCCATATGTGGTAAATTATCTTGATTAAAATATTCGTTAGTTGCACTTTGTATCATTTCAGTTGTAGGTATTTCGTTTTGAATTTTGGGTGGAATCTGAGAAGTATCCATTATATATTTAAGAGAGTCTTCATTCTCATCATTAATTACTTCCTCTTCATTTTCAATCTCTTTTAAAATACTATTTACCATCATACTCTCTTGTAGATCGTCGTCTTTACCACTTTGATTTTTGGGTAAATCATTAATAGAAGTTGATTTAGACATTTTTATAAAATATAAAAATAATTTCTAAAAAATAAAAGAACGAATTAAGGCCTAATAAAATTTATTATTGTTTTTCAGATTCCTGACAACTAGTTGATTTAGCCTTATATTTATAACATTTAGTATCAAAAGAGTAAACATTACCCTCTATTTCACTAATAGGTGGTCCCTTAATAACAAGACAACTTCTATCATGACAGACTTTTCTAAATAAGGCAGATAAACCTAAACCGAGTATTATAGATATTATTACCTTACCGGTTTCATTTTTTGCTAATTTTTTAATCATTATAATTATTAACAACATATTATTTTTACTTCTTGTTACATTTAATATTCTCGATAGGTTGCTCCTTTATTTTACTTTTATCCTTAGGACATTTAACCTCATCTACTTCGTATTTATAACAACTTCCACTATCATTATGATAGACTAAATCATCTACATTATCTGGATTAGGATGCTTACATACTATTTCAGGAGGTGGGGTTAATACATAACACATCATTAATCCTACAAATAAGGCAACAAAAAAAGGTAATGGTAATATATATTCGCCTAAATTCATTTAAACTATACTAACATTTTTTTTTTGTTTTTTTATTTTTGTGATTAATATTCCTCGTGTGGAGACTCCTCTTCTGAATCCGAGTATCCTACTCGTAGAGGAATATATTCCTCGTAAACAATCTTAGGTGTCTCTACTAGGGGTGCTGAGTAATAGGAATCTTCATACTCAAAGTTGAAGTCTGAAGATTCCTCCTTCTGGTAAATCATGGGAATCAAATCCCACCCCCAAGCAGAAGGCATATCATCTCTGGGTAGAGGTCTGTCTGACATAAGATTGGTAAGAGTAAACTTGGGAACTCCGAAAATCGATTGGTTAGACATAGACATATTCTTTCTTAATTGTATTGTGTGCTTTCTATTTTTTTAAATATAATATTCAATTTTTATTTTTAGTTACAGATTTAGATACAGATTTAGATACAGATTTAGATACAGATTTTTTTATTATTTTCTTAGTTTTTTTATGTACGTTGGGTAATTCCGTAATCATATAATTAATTTTTCCCATAAAATTATTTCTATCTTGATTATAGAATAAGTCATCAGTTCTTAGGGATAAACTTTTATTTATTTTTAACTCTAACTTTAACTTATGTAATTCCTTATTATCTAAATATTTTTTAATTAAAGTTTCATAATTTTCATGACTAAATCCTTTATCATTTTTAGTTAGTTCCATCATAGATATTTCTGCGTATTGCTTTTTTTTTTCTGTTTCTAATTTCTGTATTTCATTATTTAATTCTAACTGTCTCTTTTCTTTTTCTTCTACTTTATTTACCTTTAATAAATATTCATTTAACATATTACCTTCTTTTTCTAACTCAATATAGTCCTTCCTTAGTTTTTTGTATTCGTCAATCATTTTTTTATCGGATTCTAAATTAATCACATTCTGTAAAAATTTTATTTTTTCCGTAATATCTTTTAGTTCTACATTAATCTCTTCTAATCTATCTTCTACTAAAACATATTTAGGCAATTTTAAATTAAATACTTCTGTTTCACCTTTTTTTTTTATAATATTCTTATCAGTAATAGTAAAATCATAGATACATTTTTTACTTTTTAAACATTTTTTTCTATCTTCTAATAATTTTTTGTAATTATCTAAATATTCCTCGTAATTCTTATCATTAATATTTTGAATATAAGAGTCTATTGTATTTTCAACTTCTGTCATCGCTATATTATAAAATAATATTTTATTTTGTAATTTTCTCTTTATAAAAATCTTTCATAATTATAATATGAGTATTAATAAATTATTAACTAATGTAGAAAATCAAAAAAATAATTCGAATATAGTTAATACAGAGTCTACAATTGATATTGATAATTTAGAAATGGTAGGTGGTGCTGCAGAAAGACGAAGAAAAGCGAGGGAACGAGCTGCCGCAAGTAGAGCTGCTGATGCGACTGCTAGGAGAGCGGCTAGGGGTATTGCTGCTGCTTCTAGAGCTGCTGCTAGAGCTAGGGGTGCTGCTGGTCCGGGTGCTGGTTCAGGTGCTGCTGGTCCGGGTGCTCATAGAACTAACTTTACAAATGTTATGACTGAATTACAATCGCTTAGAGATACTCTTACACCACATCTTAGACATTATTCTTTACTTATTGATAATGAACTTAGATCAAGTAATATAGATAGTACTGATATGTTAAGTACTATCGATGGTTGGAAACAAGAACAAGTAACTATATGTTCTGAAGTTAATGCTATTAAAACAGCGCAAGGTATACCAAATATAATTGCCGATTGTAATAGTTCCACATTAGCACCAGCAACAGCAGCAGCACCAGCAACAGCAGCAGCAGCAGCACAAGCAGCAGCAGCAGCACAAGCAGCAGCACAAGCAGCAGCACCAGCAGCACCACCAGAATCACAACAACCAGGAAGAAGTCGACCACGTGGACATCATGAGTCTACATCTAATTTTGATTCGGATATTGACTTCGGTGATTTAAATACGGATAGTGATACCTCATATAGAGATAGACAACGTAGTTTAGGACGTAGTATAGATCCACTAAATAATCTTAATGATCATCGAACATCTAAATTACCGGGTTTAGATGACGGTTTCGATTCTTTGCCTAATTTGGATGATAGAAGATTTAAACCACTAGATGATTTAAAAGGATTAAAAGATATTTCTGGTTTAAATAATCTAAATAAAAATAATAAAATATCAAAAAAAACTCTTGCTAATCTTAATAAAAGTGAAAAAGAAAAAGGTAGATTAAGTCCTCTTTCAAATTTATCTTTAGGAAATGGAAATGATAATAAAAAAAAAAAGAAAAGAAAAGAAGAAGAAGTTAAAGTAAATTCTTCAGAATATATTAGTTCGGAAGGTCAAGATTCTAATTTAGATAATTCCGTAGAATCTAACAGGAATAAAATATATAATAATAATGGAGAAATATATGATATAGCTAAAAATAATAAAAATAATTCTAGTAATTATTCTAGTAATAAAAATTCTCCAGAAGAAAATAATAAAAATGTATCTAACAATCTGGAAAAAGAAGTTAAAAAAGTAGATAGTGATATTCGAAAAGACCTCAAATTTATTATGAATAATAATAATAATAAAAATAATGATAATAATAACAATAATAATAGTATAAAACCGGCTGCTAATAATACAC